>Ga0185299_10001226_pt1 | contig 53250 bp, 54 predicted proteins | sample PaiPotPPA55metaG_FD_128002 | JGI IMG/M metagenome (GOLD analysis project Ga0185299, IMG submission 128002) | Iron sulfur acid spring bacterial and archeal communities from Banff, Canada, to study Microbial Dark Matter (Phase II) - Paint Pots PPA... ... | reverse complement strand
AAAAACTTCTCCTCCCACGTGGGAGCAGATGCTCCGTTGGACTCAGCCACTGTTAGTGAGACTCACCGGTTGTTGCCCATTTTGTCTAACTACCTTTGACGACTCCACTTAACAAAGTAATACTAGCTCCTAGCTCCACATAGCCAGCCGGCGCCATGCTGCGAACAAACGCAAGCCGGTCCTTGGCTTCGCCCGGCTTCAGTGCGTGCAGAATGATCGAGCCTGCGTAGCCGGATTTCTGCATTAGGTCCATATAGTACGGATAGTCGAGTCGCCCCAGCCCAGCTGCCACGTGCCCAGCCTCTCCGTCCTTATCAAGGTCTTTTGCATGCGCCAAAACTATATCTGGGCCCAGAAGTTCGAATGCTTCGTCGAGTACCTCCCGCATCTTAGGCAACTGCCCGCGCTGAAAAATATTGGCGCCATCCATGACAATCTTTAGGCGCGGTGACTTAACCTCATCGAGCAATCGGCGAGCTTTGGCCACGGTATTAATCGTGTTCCCGATTTCCGTTTCGACACCGAGTGCTACTCCATATTCTTCAGCGACCCGCACCGCCTTCTCGACTTGTACGAGTAGATCCGCCCACGCCTCAGGTGTGTCATTGTCCGGATGTCTTTGCCACATGCTGTTGGGATCGCGCGACCCGGTGCAGAGCGTGACCACCTCGGTTCCCAGGCGTGGAGCCCAAGCAATCACCCGGTTTAAGCCTTCTGCGCCCACTGCCCGCGCTTGTGGATCCGGGTCGATCATATTGTAGGTACCGGAAAGCGCGGCCAATGTAAGTTGTCGGTCAGAGAACCCGCGGTTGATTGCTTGGAGGGTTGCTTCGGACAGTTCGGTAGGAAACGTGTCGCCCACCGCAGAAGCTAAATCGAACTGCACGGCCTTCGCACCGGTGTCCGCAATCGCTTCGAGGTTAGAATTCAGAGAGTCGGACGGAAACTCTCGTGAGAGCAAGCCTAGTGTAGCCATCGAAATTAATGCAACTCCCGCTTAATTTTCGACTCCATTGCTTTTATCCCATCGTCGACAGATACCTATGGATTCCTATTTTCGGCAAGAAGGCTGCCGAACCTGGTTTAGTGACTAGTTGCTTTATCATATTTGGGGGGAACTATGATGGTGTCCTAATTGGAGGGACCGATGACTCGATGAAGAGGTTATCTGCTTCTGTATCCGTTAACGAAGCCGGGATGTCGCAAGTGTCCTGCAGTTCGACTACGCGACCACTTTCCGCCGACTCAATGATACCCGTCAAAACCGCCAGAGTGTGTAAAGCAAATCGGCCAGAGCATCGATGCGGACGGCCGTCGAGTATTGCCCTGGCCATATCGGCTAAGCCGGCGCCGCGGTAGTTCGCATAGTGACCGCCGAACCAGTAATAGTTCTTTTCTGCCATTCTAGATGGACCTGGTTCGAGAAATACCCACTCCCGCTTGGTGTCACGATAGATCTCGACTGTCCCATCAAACCAGTTTGGGTGTGGCACTCTTAATGAACCGCGCGTTCCATGAATCTCTGTCGGACGCATTCCATGAGCCCAGACATCCCAGCTCGCCAAAAAAGTGACCTCAGCTCCCGAACAAAAGGTTAGTTGCGCGTTAACGGACGTAAATGTTTCAACTTTAATGGTCGTACCGTGAGCGGCGCCAGGCGCGGTAATCAAACGCTCTGGCGACCCAATCCGTCCCGTAGCCCGCACCGAACGGACTGGACCAAGAATGGCGGTCAGAGAAGCGATGTTGTAAGGGCCGACGTCGAGCACTGGACCGGCACCTTTCTGGTAAAAGAAGGCCGGATTCGGGTGCCAATGCTCCATTCCCCTACCCATAACGCAGCTGACCGCTGTCACTACGTCGCCGATTTGTCCTTCACTAACCAGAGACTTAGCTAGCTGAGTGCTCGGCCCAAGAATGATATCTGGCGCTCCCCCGACGCGTAGCCCCAGATTATCTGCTGTGGTTAGAAGCGACCGTCCCTCTTCGATGGATGTGGAAATCGGTTTCTCGGAGTAGACATGTTTCCCCGAACGGAGGGCCTGCCTGGACACTTCATAGTGCGCGTTAGGCACCGTTAAATTCAATACAACATCGACATCGGCAGCGGTCAGCAGACCCTTGATGCTATCGTGTCGCAGGCCATATTTATTAGCCTGATTTGCGGCTGCTTCATCCTTAAGATCGGCACAGGCGATGTATCTAAGGTTTTTAAACTGGGGAGCATTTGTCAGGTAGATGTCGGATATAACTCCACAACCAATTAAACCAACACGTAGATACATAGATTCTCCTTCTGTCTTAGACTGGCGGCTGTAGCCAACCGAGTTCATCTTGTTACCTTTCCGGCTTTACCCGAGATGAACTCGCCCAGGTCCTCAAGAGCCAATCTGGCCAGCCTTGATCCGACGATCGAGTCAGCTTCCAAAAAACCGTGAACGGTTCCTGGATAGATCTTCATAAGCACTTCGCAACCGGCGAGGCCGAGCCGCCCGGCCATGGCGATGTTCTCATCGAACAGCGGGTCGTGACTTGCTACCACTAGAAAACAAGTAGGTAGCCCGCTGAGATCCGCACCGAGCGGCGAAGCCAACGGGGAGCCCAACCGGACCGTATCGGGCACATAGTTTTTCCGACTGCTTCGCATCGACTCTATAGTCAATGGCAGATCACCGCTTCCATACAGTTCGCATGACTTACTTTCATTCGCGAGGTCGTAGGCTCCATAGACTAAACCGAGAGCATTTATTATATTTTCTTTCGCATCCCGAAGGACGAGAGCAACGGCAACGGCTAGATTCGCCCCGGCCGAATCTCCGACGACGGCGATTGAACCAGAACGAATATTGAATGAGCCTGAAGAGGCGATCACATGGCGGACAAAGCCCGTGCATGTCTCGATGGCCGAGGGGAAAGGTGCTTCGGGAGCGAGCGGGTAATCAATAGCAAAGACGGCGGCGCCGCTGGTTAACGCGAGCCGCTTGATGATTGGTTCATAGACATCGATGTCCAACATACTCCAGCCGCCCCCGTGGAGAAAAACGATGGCAGGTAGGTTCAGAAGCTCGCTTGGGCGATAGATCCGAAACCGGCATCCTTGATAGACATCCTCAGTCTGGCTATAGATCGAAGGAATAGTGCGATGCCAGTTCTGTCTCAGAGCCTTGGCTCGCGCCCGCCCCTCCACAATCGATACGGTGAGATCGGCAACCCCGCCGGACATAAGAAAGTCAGCGAAAGTACGAATCTCAGGGTCGAGAACTGCTGCATATCTTTCCATAGTCATTTTCAACGAAATCAACTTTGAGTGCTCGATGCCTACTTCAACTAACCGCCGTTCCAAATGCACCGCCCATTCGCGGTTTCGCCCATTCGCCCCTTCGCCATTCGCTCATCGCCTTGCCCGAGGTGTATTTCTCTGTAGGAACTGCACCACCCGCGTTCCGGATCCAACCGCACGTTCGCTCCTGGCCGCCCGACGTGGGCAATATCGTTCGCTTGGTCGGCCGCGCTGACCAGTCCGCTGTCTATCAGTTCTCGAATCGCATTTCCGACTGTCGCTTTGGTTGTCCCTAATTCCCGGGCTATGTCCGCTCGCGATAACGATCCTTTGTCTCTGAGCACGCGTAGGCACTGACGCGCGTTCATGTCTCGGAGCAGACGGGTCGTATTCACTCTGAAACGACGGTGTGCGGGGTGTCCATGCAGGCTTTTCCTAGTGTCCTGTCCCATAAATAACATGGCTTTCGTTGCGATCAAAATGGGCCGCCGGTCCCGCGGCTGCCCATGCGCGTCAACCTAAGAGAAGGTCGACGAGCGCCTCGGTAGCGGCGACTGTCCGTGAGGCCTAAAGGTATGGCCTAACCTATCATCGTATCGAAGCGACAGGTGCGCCTGACCTAAACGCGCAGTCGCCATCCGAGCGCTGTGATGGCGACTGCGCGTTGAGGCCTGGCAAACCCAGCGCTTCGCGGCTACGGCCTGGGTCGAGCCTGCCACAGACCTAGCGGGACAGTCGCCGCTACCGAGATGTGCCGCGGACGCGGGACGAAAGCCATGTTATTTATGGGACAGGACACTAGTGCACAATGAGGAACGTAGAAGGTACTAACATGCCCAGAAGCTTCTCCCCCCTGCTATTTTCTCTTTACCTATGCTGCATCGCTCTTCCCTGCGTCGCTCAAGAGCAACCCACTGTGTCCAGTGATCGCGTCAGCTCTGCGATTGCTCAAATCGAACCTTATATCCGCGCCAGCCTCGAAAAGACAAAGGTCCCTGGAGTAGCCGTCGCTGTGATCTATAACGATCAGGTTGTTTTTCTCCATGGCTATGGAGTTCGCAAGATTGGAGAACCCGCGCCCATCGATCCTGACACGGTTTTTGAAATCGCTTCCATGTCGAAGCCCATCGCGTCCTCCATCGTAGCCTCACTCGTTGGTGAGGGGAAGCTCAGCTGGGACGACCGCATCGTCGATCTTGATCCCAGCTTCCAGCTTTCGGATCCTAACACAACTCGCCAAGTCACGATCCGCGACTTCCTCTCACATCGCAGTGGTCTCGCCACCGTATCTGGCGACCTGCTCGAAGATCTCGGTTACTCGCGGCCCGAGATCTTGCGTCGCATGCGTTATCTGCCGCTCCCGGGTCAGTTTCGCAAGAAGTACGCCTATAGCAACTTCGGCTATACGATGGGAGCTATTGCCGCGGCCACCAAAATCGGCAAGTCATGGGAGACCATTGCCGACGAGCAACTTTATTCCCGTCTCGGTATGAGCTCGACCAGTTCGCGCTTCTCGGACTATGAAAACCGCACTAACAAGGCCGCGCTCCACATCCTCCTCGATTGCCAGCCGGTCAATCGTTTCGTACGCGAGGCTGATGCGGAATCTCCGGCCGGTGGAGTCAGTTCGAGCGCCCGGGATCTGGCCGAGTGGGTACGCCTCCAACTCAATCAGGGCAAGTGGAACGGCAAACAGATCATCGATGCGACTGCCCTTGCCGAGACTCACAAGGAACAGATCTGCCGCAATGCCGATCCCGCGAAACCCGATGACTGCTCGGGCGGCCAATACTACGGTCTGGGCTGGAACGTCAGCACCAATGCGCAGGGTCAAAAGGAAGTCAGCCACAGCGGCGCTTTCTTCCTAGGTAGCGCTACTAGTGTCTACCTCATACCCGAAGAACATCTCGGGGTACTTACACTCACCAATGCCACACCAGTCGGCCTTCCCGAGTCGATTTGTCTTCACTTCCTTGACCTGGTGCACTACGGCAAACCGCAGCGTGACTATCTTACGCTTGGCGAGAAGGCATTCGCACAGATGGTGGCCGAAACGCAGGATGCCTCGACGAACTATGCCGCACTCCCGGCGTCTAAGAATCCCGCACCCGCCAAGTCGCTGAACGAGTACGCGGGAAAATACAGGAACGAGTATTTTGGGATGCTCGAAGTCGCGGTTGAAAATGACCGCCTGATCTTACGTCTTCCGCCACGGGGAGCCTATTACGAGCTCGCGCATTGGGATGGAGACACGTTCACTTACTATTTTGCCAGCGAAAGCACCGGTCTCGGCCGGCGTGGAGCAAAGTTCTTCCCGGAGAGAAATCAGGTTCTGATCGAAAATCTGGCGCAAGAGCACAACGCAGTTTTTACCAGATCAGAAAATGGCCGGTAGGGCGAAAATCTCGGCGCGCCAAGGGCGCGCCACCTCCAAACGGTGATACCGCGCCGGATTTGAGCCGCTCCGTGCGTGCAGAAGTTTCCAGCGAAAGACTCTTAGAAGAGTGCCGAGCAAGGAAAAAATGTGTCGTTTGTTGATTCTGGTGAAAAACCCCCGGGTGTCCGCGCCTCCCCAATAGCGGTCCGGTTGCCGCCCAGGCGCGTCAACCTAAGGGGAAACGCAAGATCGTTTTGTCTCTGCCCCGAAGGGGCAATAGGACTCAGCCAGGGGTTTTAACCCCTGGGTTAGGTATTAATAAGTCACGTGCCCTGAAAGTGGCACCAGACTGGCGTGATTTTATCGAGTTGGTAAGCCGATACCCGCTGCGAGAATCTTCTAGCGCCACTTTCAGGGCGCCTCGCGCCTCGGAACTAACCCAGGGTTAAAACCCTGGGCTCAGTCCTCGTGGGGACTCAAGATTGGGTGACACTTTTGTATCAAGTTTAGGTAACACTTTGTATCAAGATTGGGTGCCATTTTTGCGGTCCGATGCTACCGATATTCCCGGCACAGCTGCCCAAAGGGCTTCTCTCCACCGAAGGCTTCCTTAACAAAACACTCTCTCTGTTCTTGCGACCCTTTCTCTTGTCTCCATGGCATCCCAAACTCTGTACCTCGCAACCAAAAACTGTAACCCAATTTTGATACACCCCAGGGCATTCCACACCCTGGGGTGTTACCTAATCTTGAGACAAAAAGTGTTACCCAAACTTGAGATCGGACCTCCTATTGCCCCTTCGGGGCACGGCCTATCGCCCGCCTTATTGACGCGCATAGGCAGCCCGCCGGATCCCCTAATGCCGAGCGCGTAGCCCGTTGATTGCCTAACCAGCTCCAGTCGCGTCATCGACAGCTCACGAGCGGATGGTGGGCCTTAGACAACAAGCCACCGTACGCATAGAAGCCGTCTCGGGTTGCGCTTTCGGTAAAAGTTGTCACCCGCGCTGTTTGTTTTGGCTTTACCTGCACCCGAGCATCCAACTGCTTAGAATGATCCGAGTACATCCGGTCGCGAGTTCCGTCATCGTAGACTTCGATATAGCTCGTGGTCCAACTGAATTGAGTCCGAAGCTCGTATTGACCGGGCGGTAACCCTCCAAACGCAAACCGACCCTCTGCGTCGGCTCGGGTTGTAATCGCGTGACCACCGGATCCAGACGGGAACAGCGGGGTTAAAGTCACGGTCTCGCCAACGCCGTAGACTACTTGGCTGCCAAAAGTCGCTGTTATTCGCCCCGCCAGCGCCCCGGTTTTCTGGTTAGAGGTGATAACATCTTTGGCGTTCTCGGCTGCCGAGATGCCGCTGGCGATGCAGAATGCAACCCCCAGCGCGGCGACTAAGGCACCTATCCTGCTAGCTACGGTTCTCATATGGTCGTTTCGAAGGAAAGACGCACCAACGGACTCTGATTGCAGTCAATATAGTTCGCCACATTCCGCGCTTCCCCCCGGCAGACAGGTGGGTCGTGCACCGCCGAAGCTTGGTAGGGCGAGACGCCCAGAGGGATCGAACCGCGTTCCTGACGCTGATCGCATTCGCCGATCGTACCGCTGGTTGGGCCAAAACACTGCCGAGCCCTACGGTGCGAATTTTCCGGATAGGCTGAAACGCTCTTTATCTGCGTAAATCTGCGTCCATCTGCGGTTTGCTTTTGTTTGGCGTCGATTCGTGTCCATTCGCGGTCCCCTTTGCATCTTAGCAGCTTTGCGTCAGACCAACGTGACGGCGCGGGATGTTTCTCTTGCGTGGTACGGAGGTGGTTGTATCAGTTTGGCTTTTGTCGCGCGGATTTCAGGGTCTCCTTGCGCGGGAAGAATCGCTTCTTTAAATCATATGCCGGTTGCGCCACTTAGATCGTTTCCAGAAGAGTCTTCGCAGTTTCGCCATCTCACCACGCTAGCGGCGACACCTCGCTTCCTTCCACTAGTCAGCGCTATTTTGTTTGTCGGACTTGGGAGCGCGATGGGTGGTTCGTACTTGACTCTCTTCTTGATCGACAAGGCTCACCTGAGCCCGCTGGCGCTCGGTGTTTTTCTCACCGTTTATTCGTTGAGCGGCATGATCGTTAGCACTTCTTTCGGGCGCTGGTTCGATCTCAGACCGAGCCCGATTCCACTGCGCCTCGCCCTCGTCATGACGATCAGCGGATACACGCTGCTAAGTGTTACCACGAATTTTTATCTACTCCTTCTCATCGCTGGTTTGCCGCTCGGCATCAGCCTCGCCGTGTTTCCGCAGCTTTTTGCCTTGGCCAAAGGACACCTTGATCGAGTCGGCGCGGAGATGGCCGAGAGAGGAACCGCCATGATGCGGGCGACCTGGTCGATTGCGTGGGCGGTTGGTCCCGCTTTGGGTGCACTCATGATCGGTTTCTTCGATTTCCGAGGCGTGTTCCTGACTGCCGCCATGTTCGTCGTACTCGCAACCGTTATTGTTGCCTTGGCGCGAGTGGATGCGTTCCCCTCTGCCTCGGATGCAGGCTTGGAGCTGAAACCAAGAAGCGGAACCCTCCGTCAATCCGGGTTTGCCGCGTTGAGCCTCACCCTGTTTCACATGGCGATGTTTTTCGGGTCCATCGCTCTCCCGATTGTGGCGACTCATGAACTAGGAGGAACCAGGTCCGATGTCGGACTGATCTTTAGCGTTTGCGCTCTCCTGGAGGTGCCGGTGATGTTTGCGTTTGTTCTTCGCCCCTCCGTCGCGGGCAATCGTGGTTGGATCTCGGCCGGCTTCCTCGCGTTTATCCTCTATTTCCTAACGATTACTTGGGGTTCATCGGTGGCGATATTGTTAGTCGCACAAGTGCTGCGCGCCGTCGGTATCGGGCTGATTGCGTATCAGGGTATTAGCTACATGCAAGCGCTCATGCCAGATCGAGCCGGTTCAGCGGCCACCTTGTTTGCCAACACCGCCAACGCAGGTTTTCTGTTTGCTAGTCTTACCGCCGGAGGGTGGGCACAAGCGTTCGGTTATCGATCGATGTTTCTAGTTTGTGCCGTCCTGAGTGTCTTGGGGTTGGTGATGATTCAACTCCAGCCAAGACGATAGAACGGTTCGGCTGAGCTCACGTCGAAGCCTTCTGTGATTTATCTGTTCTCCGTTTTCACCTTTGCGCCTTTGCGTCTTTGCGTCTTTGCGTGAGATTTTTCTTCGTCTTTAGCTTCCGTGCCGTCAGCCGTTCGGCGCTAATGTCCTGTCCCACAAATAACCTGGCTTTCGTTGCGATCAAAATGGGCTGACGGACCGCTACCGGAGATACATAAGGCATTGCGGAGTCGATCTACGATCATTTAATCCCAGCGGACAGAGCCATGCCCCCTTATGTTGACGCACATGGGCGGCGGCCGCGCGCCTTCCGCGAGAATTTTAACGCATTTGGAGGAGAGATCCGCTATTCCTCGAACAAGGTACATGTTGCGAGGCTTCGAGATCACCCGGAGTAAACTAATCGCCTGGGTAAAACGACACCTACTTATCAGTACGGCGATCGGGATCTTTCTCGGCTACATTGCCTACCAGCTCGTGACGACGGTTCTAGTCGTTTGCCGAGATGCTTATGTGACGGCTGATATTGTGGCGATCGCTCCTGAAGTTAGCGGGCCGATGGCGACCCTCGGGGTTACTGACAATCAACCAGTGGAGGTCGGTACTCTCTTGTTCACGATCGATCCTCGGCCGTTCCAGATTGAGCTGGATCGCGAAAATGCAGCTTTGGAATTAGCTCGAGCGAATTTTATTGGAGCGAAAGATCGGCTGGCTCTGGCAGAGAGCGACATCGAAGCAAAAAAGGCCAGCTTCGATGACGCTGCGACCAATCGGGCCCGCGGTCTCGAGCTTTTTAAGGAGAGCGTGGTCTCGCAAGAGGCAGTAGATAATCTTGAGCGCGCCTATAAGGTCGCTCAGGCCGAACTAAACGAATCCCGGGCTGCTAGGGTGGTCATCGAACAGGAGGTTGCAGTGCAGAGTGCGCAGGTTCAGCAGGTTCAAGCCGCAGTCGCCAAAGCACGATGGGAGCTGAGCAGGACGGAGGTCAAATCAGAGGTCAAAGGCCGAGTTGCTCCGTTCGTGGTTCGCCCTGGTAGCTTTTTGCAAGCCGGTAGATCGGTTCTGGCCATTGTTACCGATAATAATTGGCGGGTGGTTGCAAACCTTCCTGAAAGACATCTCTATAATCTGCGAGTGGGTCAGCAGATATGGTTATCGATCGGTTCAGGTCCCTGGCAAGTGCATACGGGCCGGATTCGCAGCATCGCGCCGGGTGTCTCTCGCTCTGACGAGGCAACTACTGCTTTGCCTAATGTAAAACCCAATACGGAGTGGATCCGGCTGCCGAGACGTTTCCCTGTGGAGATTGATCTCGATGATTCGACAGAAAAAAATCCTCTCTATATGGGTGCCAACGCGACGGTTTGGTGGCTTCAGTGGTGACTCCGATTGAATCAGTCGATCTTCGGCACAGCTTGATCACGGCTGCATCCTGCTGGTTGGCGGCCGTCTTCGTCTTTTGGCTTCAGTGCGACAATCCTTGGTGGGCGGTAACTTCGGCTTGGGTGGTTTCCAGCTCTGATTTTCACGCATCTTCGCTGAAAGCAATCATGCGGATAGCGGGGACATTAGCTGGCTACCTCGTTGGCCTGACCTGTGCATCGTTAACTGAGGGAGATTCTGCCGGACAGGCTGTGGTCCTCTTTTTAATCGGCGCCATTGGTACCTCGATGCGATACAGGAGCCAATTCTCCTATGCCTGGGTAATTGGCTCGGCTACGGCATTCATTCTGGTGGTTCTCGACATCACCAATCCTGGCTCAGTTTATGACACCGGGCTTTTTCGAGTCTATGAAGTCATTTCGGGCATCATTGCTGCGGCTTTGTGCCAACGGTTGCTGGCTCCGTTGCTAGGGCTGGCGAACCCGACCATGATAAACGCAAACCCGCCAATGGCGGTCGCACCGGGAACTGGGTTGGGAACAATGGCGATGCTTGGCGGCTTAACGCCGGTGGTCATAACCGTCATTTGGTCTTGGCAGAATCTACCGAGCTTAGTTCAGACTATTGCTACAACGTTTGTTACCATCGATCGCACGTTATCGGCATCTCAATCGAGAATAACGCAGCGAATTCTGGGATGTTTATTGGGCGGTTGCGTGGGACTGTTGGCGGCAGCGTTTGCTTTCTCCTGGTGGGTTTGGTCCATGATGCTTTTTGGAGGTATCTTTGCCTTCTCCCGATTACATCTTAGCAAGGGACCTTCATCCTACATCGGGACACAAGGGGGAGTGGCATTCATCATGGCTATGGTGACTGGGAATCATGCGCCCAACACCATCGACCCCGTGATCGGTCGGGTCGCGGGAATTACCGGGGGTGTCTTGGTGGTCGCGGCGATCGGTTTAGTCTTGGGGCTGCGACAGGAAAAGTCTCGCGATGAGAAAGCCTAGACCTTTTCCACCTACTCTTGAGTGTCCGACAACGCGTTCCTTTTCTCTGATCCCGAAGAATGCGTAAGATAAAGTGCCAGGCCGACTAGAGCGATGCTGCCAGCCACATAGAGGACTTCCAAGGGACTCTCAGCTTTGATTTGAAATCCGTCTTTGATTGTCTCCACAATTAAAATGATGAGAATCACTTTACCGAGACGCGACTTCAGATCATCTACAGCAAATAAGACCACTAAACGGCTACTCCATAGAGCACTCTCGAACCACTTTCTCATGAATTGATTTTCTGGGAGGTTCTTCGGTCAGTATGATCAGCCTGTAACTTCAAGCTGCCGGTTTTCGGTATTGGAGGCAACCGGTTTCGCCAACGCCCTACCCTTTCATGCCGGAATCAGCCGCTCGGCGCGTAAACGGTCGAACAGATCAAAAAAGGAAGTGGGTGTTGATTGGAACGCGGAGAAACCACGAACGCGGCTCTCCGTCATGTCGTTCACGCATTCCAGTGTGCGGCCCAGATCGCCGTCGGTGTGCCACCATGAGACCAGCTGGTTCACATCTCCCTTTGCTAGTCCGTGCTTCACCGCAAGCGCCTTCCAACGTTGCGCAGCATCGGTCATTCGAGGCTCCAACGGAAACGTTGCACCTGCTGGCGGCCCTTGCCACTCCACGCCGAAATAGGCGGCAATCTGCGGCCAAAGCCAGCGCCACCGGAACAGGTCCCCATTTGAAATGTTGTACGGATGGCCATGCGCCGTTGGAGTGGTCGCGGCCCACAGCAGTTGTTGCGCAACGATCCGCGCGTCGCTGACATCGGTCAGTGCGTTCCACTGCTCATGTGAGCCCGGAAAGATAAACGGCTCGCTGTTCTCGCTACACAGCGCGGCATAGACCGCCAGCGTCTGGCCCATATTCATCGCATTGCCCGGAGCATAGCCGACAATGCTATGCGGGCGATGTACCGTCCACCCGAAGCCACGGGCAGCAGCTTCACGAAAAAGAACGTCCTCCTGAGTATAGTAAAAGTTAGTCCCTGGCAGTCGTGGCGCGTTTTCGCGGAACGGCGTTTCCGCTGCAGTTTGCCCGTACGACTCAAAGGGCCCTAGGTAATGCTTCGTTCCGGTGACCAACGCCACATGCTGCAGCGGTTTTTCTTGCAGCGCGGCGAACAGGTTCTCGATCATCCGGCCGTTCACCGCGACGTTCTCGGCTTCGGTCGGCTGACGAAGCCACGAGCAGAAGAAGACGTTAGTCGGCGCAACGCTGGTAAGGGCGGCAACCAGCGAACCGCGATCCAGCAGATCAGAAGCCAGTGGGATTGCACCTCCCGCCGAGGACGGCCGGCGCGCAAGCCCGTACACCGTCCAGGCTTGCTCTAGAAGCCAAGGCTGCTAGGTTGCGACCTACAATTCCTGTGCTGCCCGCAATCAACGCTACCCGATCCGTGTTCATCTTCATTATCTTCACTCCAATGCCGTAGAGACGATACTACCGCAAAACGTAGTTGTGGAGAATTCGCTCACATGCAGTGTTGAATAAGGTTTCAGTAAAGAGGTTCGCCGGATCCTTTAGGCAATGCTCCCCAGCTACAACGCCGTGAACGCTCCCGCGGCCGTGACGCAGCCGGCGGGGGGCGGTCGCCGGACTCATTGCGCGGAGGGATCGCGTCCCCGTCCGGCAGCTGCCGGACGAAAGCCATTTATTTATGGGACAGGACACTCAGAGTCGCAAGTCCGACACTGCTGCGACAAGTTCTCGTAGACTGACTGGAATTTCGGTGTCGTTGGAGCCTTTTATTTCAATCGTTCTGTGGTCTGCCGGCAAATCCTCACCAGGCGCATCAAAATCGTGCTCATGCTCGTCCTCGTGCCCGAAAAGTGGGGTTGGGGTGTGGGAGTGTGGGAGTACTGCGCCAAGTCCGAATTGTATCCCGCGACCGCGGGGTTGGAGGTGCTGAAGAGGATTTCCAGGTTCTTGAATCGCAATAGCTGAGGCCTCGAGCGTATCGGCCAACGCTTTCGCGATTTCTGGGGCGTTTCTCCCGATTTCAGTCTGGCTACTCATTGATTGCTCCCGAACCCAAGGCAGAGCAGCTGCATAAATTCCCTCGGCCGCGGCGACGGCCTCTTCCAGGTTGTGCACGTTCGTGGCTTCTTTGTCGTAAAGCAGAGCCTCGAAAGCCGCTTGCTCTTCGTACGCGTTCGCTTCAGAAAGCTTGGACGTGATTTCTAGCTCGAGTTGCGCGGATCGCGAATTCGAACCCGTTCCATTCGGACGAAGCAGGCGAGCGATAGATCGCAGACCAGCGCCAAGTTTCTCACGGGCGATTGATCGAGCGTCCTCGGGCCATATCAGAGAAAAGACCGTGCTCATGATGAGAACGCCTAGGATGATACCGATGAACCGATCTCGAATCGGGTCGATCTCCGTGGACGGGCCGTATTCACTAAGAACCCCCAAATCGAAGGCGAGGGCGATTTGGAGTCCTACGTAGGAGATTCGTTCGCTACCAAACGCCACCCATGCGGCTAAGCCATGTAGGCAAAAAATGATCAAAAGGTACATGCCCAAGGTCTCAAATCTGGGGATTAACCAGATTGTAGCGATCAGACCTAAGCCACCTCCGATAATGCAGCCGGCGATTCGAAGCATTCCCTTGTGCATAGTCGCACCGGTGCTGGCAAGCGCGATGATGAGCGGCGTATAATAAACCGTGTGAATACCAAAATAATCAGACGCCGTGTAGAAGATGTATCCAATCATTCCGGCTAACGTTACCTTTAGTGCAAACTGTACGTGCCTTGGATTGGTGAAAGCATCCGCTACAAAAAGCGATCTCTTACGGGGCGGGGCTGCCTTTGAGTCTTCAGCGTCGGAGTCTTTCACCGTTAGATCTTGGAGCGTGCTGTCTGCTTCAGCTAACTGAAGTCCCGCTCTCCTCGGTCTGTCGGTGGACCCGGAGGGTATACCGGAAGGTGGAAGACCGTCTCTTAATTCACGCTCTAAGAACTCAGAGTTTTCCATGAGGTGCCCGAGAATTTCTTTCTCTGCGGAAGTACTCGTCCTGGGCGACTTCAACAAACCACCAGCGTAGGAAAACGTTAGTTTGACGATTTTATCGAAGCCCAGGATCAGGCGCTTCAGTTCCGCTTGCTTCGGGCGTAAGCTAGCAGTTTCCAGCACCGAGAGTTGCAGAAGTTTAAGCGAACGGATCGGCCCCTGCTTTGCCAACGGTCGAAGCAATCCCCGGGCAGCGGCGGGCGAATCGTCGAGCAACTGTTTCATGGCAAAGGCTAATGTCTGCCAGTTAGCAACACATTCTCTCTGCAGCACGCGGTTCGCCGGTACCGGGAATAATATAAGTGTCGCGAGCCAACTACACCCGGCAGAAAGCGCTACGGCAACCCAAACCCAGAGGAATTCGTGGACGGCATCCTCGGGCGTAGGAAACAGGTCAATGATGCTCTGCGACACGGATATGATGAATGCCAGAATAAATCCAACCGGCCCGATCGATAAAATGCGGAACAGGTACATACCCACGAAGATCTCGACCGCCATACCGGGGATCCTGAATTCGGGACGGTTACCGGTACACTTGAATAAGAGGATGGCGGCGCCGACGGCGACCGTGATCGCCGATAGCGCCAAAACCGCGGTGATCGCAGTCGTTATTTTGGCTTCCTTCGCCGTAAACAGAACCAAGAAAGGGAGAACGTCCTGGAGCGGCAATCTGAAGGTGTTTGATACTAACACGATCGCGGTGCAGGTTATCGCCATACGCAGCGCAGCGAGATCGCGTCCCGGAAAAGGTTTGAGCTCATCCCAAAGGCTACGCATTAGCCCGGCTGACAGGCTCTCCACCTTACCCGGATGATTCACCACTCCTTCGGACATGCGATTAATTCCCACCGGCGGATCGCGTGAATCCTTTGATGGTGGTTACCGCAGTCGTACCCATGCGAAAAACGGTTGGGTCCGGGTTCTCAATCAGAATACGAACTGGAAATCGTTGAGCGATCCGCACCCAATTGAGATCGCGTTTAACAAATGGCATCCCCTTAACCTCCACATTGTCGTCTTGGGACTGCACCGCCGGCGAGATTCCTTCGATTATTCCTTCGAATCGACGATCCGGGTTCGACAGCAGATAGATCTCTGCGGTCATACCGGGACGGATACTTTTTAGTTCGCGTTCGCGAAAGTTTGCCAGCACATACCATTGGCGGGAGTCGAGAAATGAAAAAACCTCAACCCCGGCGTGAGCGTAGGCCCCTTCGGATATGTTCAGTCCCACCACCTGTCCGTCGAATGGCGCGAACACTTTGGTGTAAGCTAGCTCAAGTTGAGCCGTACCCAGCGTAGCCACTGCTCCCGGGCGCTGCGCTTGCACCGTTGCCAAGGAGCTAACTGCTACCCGGGCCTGATTCAGCTTCTCGTTCGCTTGGGCAACCTCTGCATCCAGGGCGGCAACCTTTGTGCGGGCCTCGTCAACTTGTTCTTTGGTAGTAAAGCCTTTCGGCAGCAACGGTTCGAGACGGTGCAGTGTGTCCGCCGCTTGATCGCGCTCCGCCGCTGCTTGTTGGACGGCCGCCTCGGCAGCTTTCACCTGGTATTTTAATTGGGCATCCTGCGATTTACCGGTTTCGATCTGTTCATCTAACGCAGCCAAAGCTGCTTGGGCCCGGTCCACCGCCAATTGAAAATCTGCCGGATCAATTTCAAACAGTAGCTCCCCGTTTTTGACCTGTTGATTGTCACGAACATTAACCTTGATAATTGGGCCCGAAACCCGCGGGGCGATTCCGATCACGTTCGCTCTGGCAACTGCATCGTCAGTCCTGGGATGTTCCTCGTTGAAATTCCACGCCACCAAACTCAATACAAATGCCAGAACCAGGATCCCGATCCCCAGCGTTATGGTGAACAGCGGTTTCAGGTTCTTCGATCCTTTTTTGGGTTTGGCTTCGAAGTCCGGCTTTTTCGTCGGTTGACTGGCGCTCATGAGACAGGAGTTAGGAGTTAGGAGCTAGAATCTAGGAGCTAGGAGGGCGCGCTGGGCGTTAGGAAGCAAAAAACAAAAACCAGGTTGTGATGCTAAAAATCAGAATCAAACTGATTGGGATTAAGGGACCGAACTTCCGGAGCGGGCTAAGATCGAAGAGGCGGCCAATCTGACTGGCGAGGACCGTCAGTATTACTCCCGCAATCAAGCAGATCAGCCACGCCGGAAAGTACGAGCCGTAGACATCGAGGCTCGGCGCATAGGAGCCTAGCGGCGTGCGATCAGGATAGCCGATTGTAGATAGCAAACCTGTCGCGCCGTAGCTTGCGAAGGCGGAATAGCAGATCGTAGATTTGTCCATCAGGGCTCCTTTATCGACGGATACGCGTCATGCTTGGACTCGAGTCAGGCTGCGCCAAGTCGCCTAATGCTAGAGCGAGCGCGGCTGCGGCGGTATGGATCGCGGACCGGCTTTGGAAAAGAGCGTTTCGCGCGCTGGTCAACCTGGTCTCGTTGGTTACTAACTCGGTGTAAGTAGAAAAGCCTTGTTTATATGAAGTCAGCACTGCGTCATAGGCTTCCTGCGAGGCTCTCACTAAAGCATCGGCCGCGGTTTCACTGTTGATAGCCGTATGCAGGTCGGTGTAAGCTTGCCAAACTTCGCGGACCGCTTGATCACTGCTCTTTTGTAACTGGCTGTTCGCTTCGCCTAACGCGGATTCTGCGGCCGACAACTCGCGACGCCGCAAAAAACCGTCGAAAATGGGAACTTCAACCGCCAACCCGCCTCCGAAAGTCGGCGCCCCGGAATCAAAGTTGTTGTTGCGTCCCAGACTTAGCCGCTCTTCACCGTAGCCAACACTTCCCACAGCGCTGATTTTTGGATAATTACTAGCCCGGATCTCGCCGATCCGTGCTTCCTTCGAGCGAATGTTTGCCATCGCGGCAATCATATCAGGGCGCTGCACCAGGGCATGTTCGACCAATTCACTCACCGGTGTTTGAATATCGGTTGGAAGCGAGCCAACGAAATTGTCCGCAATCTGAATCTTTACCGATGGCCGCAGGCCGACGCTGACTAGCAGATCCACCCGAGCATCCGTTTCGGCGCCCAGTGCCTTCTGCAGATCGAATTGCGACTGCGCCAACTGCTGTCTCGCTTGGAGCACTTCGGGTTTAGTGGCTAACCCGTTCTGGAACCTCGCCTCAACCGCTTCGTGCGCGGTGTTGGCCGTGTCCAAGCCGGAGTGAGCAACGCGGACCGCGTCGCGCTGATTGTTATAAGCGTAATAGTTCCGGCTTACTTCAAAAACCAATTTTTGATGGGTCGCATTGAAGGCGACGTTGGCAATTAGCAGTTCCTCGCGTGCAGATTTTACCGCGGCCGCTCTTTCCCCAAAATCAAAGAGCAGCCATTTCAAAGAAAGCGTGGTTTGAGCGAGAATATCGAGATGCGCCACTCCCCCATTATCCTGCAGACTGATAGCTGATCCCACGGATCCGCCGGTTTGAATCGCGCGGACTAACGCGGTTCGGTTGATACTTAATGCAGGCAGCGGAGCAAAAAGCCGGGTGTAACCAGAAGCGGCCGCGGCCGACAAAAGGGGGAAATAGGTCACCTCTTCTAGCCCAACTGCGGCTAAAGCCTCCTTCGCCCGCTGCCACGAGATCTTCGTCTCGGGATTGAGCCGTTGGGCGAGATCGATCAAGTCTGGAAGTTCATAAGCCTTGTGAGGGTTTACGTCAGCACTGCTCCCGATCTCCAGATGACGATTCTGCAGGTCTGCTTGGTGTTCTGCTAGACCCGGAGCTGACCATGGCCGGTTTGGCGCAGGCGGCGCGCTATCTTTTGCTCCACCAACCGCTGATCCGACTAAAGAAAGTAGGCTCAAAATGACCGTGCTCACCACTCTGCACAGGGCGGTCTGCGGTCCCCCTTGTCCTCGGCCAAAATCAGGGGGGGTGCCGCCGCCGGTGCTGTCGTGAAATCGACTACCTTGGGCTGCTGGACTCATTTCTCTTCGTTGCCCGGATTTTTGGCCTTAAAAAGACGGATCTGAACCGATAGTTTGTCATACCGCAACCGCTCGAGATCAGCTTGCGTTGCCATGCCGTCTTTAACCTGCTTTGCCAGGTTGGTTTCGGCCTCAGTGTAGACGTCCAACTGACGTTGCAGAGCCTCAACCTTCTTCTCCGGCTCATCGTAAAGGTCCGCTTCAGCGGCGAACAGTCTTTCACCGACATCAATGAGTTCCGGGATCCGCGTCAAACCCCGGTTATAAAGTTCGAAACGCGCCTTTGCTTCCTCCAATGCCGCATTGAAACGTTCCTTCTTAAGGCGCAGCAGTGGAGGGTCATCGTCTTTCAATTCCAAGACCGGCCCGTTAATGACGGCCATCACCTTTGGACTTAGCTTGGCGGCCCGCTGGGCGTACAGAGTAACCGGAAGGCTGCCCGCGATAAGGATTGTCGCCAGACTAAAGCTGCGGACTAGCCGTGACCCTATTCTGTACATGCCGTTACGATATTAGGCAGCCCGAATTTGTCCCGCAAAAACTATCGGGTGACGGATCGGGTAAAAATTGTGGCAAGGTTTGGTTACACCCATTTTCCCAAGGTCCGGGAGCGTACCGAGATGGTTAACTAGGAAAAGTGAAACTTATTCACAAAGCCATTGACAAGGATTCACTCTGCTCCCAGACAGAAGCTCTCGACGATGACAACCAAATCCAGGAAACCCAAAAAGCGCACCGAGCCGTCGAGTGACAACGCTCAGATCCGCAGGGTCGACCTGAATCTGTTTCGAGTTTTTGATGCGGTCATGCAGCACCGAAGCGTGAGTAAGGCAGCAAAAGCGCTGTCCGTCACACCATCCGCGATCAGTCATTCCTTGAGCCGCTTGCGGGAAGCAATCGATGACGAACTTTTTGCTCCGGGTGTTTCTGGGATGCAGCCAACGCCACGCGCACTCGAGTTGGCCTCGGATATCCGCAAAGGGCTACAAAACTTCCATTCCGCACTGATGGCTAAGCCGTTTGTTCCGGCACACGCCATAAGGACATTCCGAATCGCTGCTAGTGACAACGTTTGTATTCTGGTCTTGCCGCGACTGATCAGGCGCTTGGCCGAAACTGCTCCGAATATTGATATTCGTATCTTTCCGCTCAGCCGCCTGGATGCGGTCCGCAACCTTGAGGGCGATCGGTTGGATCTACTTATTGGTTGGTTTGGAAGCTTACCAGATACGATGAAGCGATCGGCATTGTACAAAGAAGAAGAAGCCATGGTGGTCCGCGCCGGCCATCCACTAACCCAAGGCGAAACTACCAAACAGAGGCTCTTCCAGTTTCCCCATGTAGTTGTCGAATTCACGGGTAGCGAGGAGCACGAGGAGGATGGTTTTATGAATGACGAAGGAGTTTCCCGTCGCGTCTGGATCGAGCGGGCTCTGCTGGAGTTTCGAGACCAGAATGTCAGCCTGGTTGGTCGGGCCGCCGTTTGTGTGCCCTATTTCTCTGCGGTTGCTCCTATTCTGGAGGTAACCGACATGGTCGCCACTTTGCCGCGGCGCCTCGCGGTTTCCTTAGCTGAGCGTAATCCAATTGTTCTACTAGAGTTGCCTTACAAACCAATCACCGTCGATGTCGAAATGGTCTGGCACGCGCGACTCGCGAGGGATCGCGGCTTCCGCTGGGTTCGGGAAGCCTTGGCTTCTTCGACAGCGGAGTTTGCTGCCGGTAACGAGTGATCCCTTGATGCCGAGTGGTATCAGCGAATGGCGCTTCGTCCTCGTCCTCGTCGTCGTCCTCGTCCTCGACAGTGTTTGTTGTTCCTGGAATTGCGCCGGAATTGTACCTTAAGCGCCCTCTCGGAATTGCACCACGCGGCCGCGCATGGGCGTCAACATAAGGTTGACAGGTCGTCTGCCCCGAAGGGGCGCAAGGACTCAGCCCAGGGTTTTAACCCTGGGTTAATTGTTCAAAGCGGTGCGCCACCGGAGGAATCTTGGCCGAAGCAAAGCAGGAGGCCGTTGAGGTCTTCGACCTCAAACTCTCGATACCCGTAATGAGTTTCCTCGATTTCGCGCACGATACGTCCGCCTCGTGCTCGGATTTCTGCGCAGGCGAGTTCGACGTCCGCAGCCCATAGATACGCGTCCCAGCCCACATCTTCATGGATTTTCCGGTTCGAAACTGCCGCTTTCACCCCCGGATAACTTTTAAACATGATGGCGACCTGGTCCCATTCCATTAACGCAAACCCAGGCGGCTCGCCGTCGTAGGTGACGGAGGTAAAACCGAGGACGTCGCAGTAGTACTTCGCGGTCGCTTCCACATCGGGAACGACGAAGTTAGGGGCGATTTTGGTCGGATGATATTTCATGGGTTTGGTTGGAGGGATGCCGAAATTTTTCGTTGAACTGGAGGCGCGGCTATTTATGTAACGGTCGTGATGTAGCGATAGATTCTCCCCGATTGGGTAAGCGTCAAGCTTTTATATTGCGTTCGTGATATAAAGGACGCAGTCTTTCCCATGCGTTACCGGCCAGGACATCGCCAGCAGAGTCGTGAGCGTATTCTCGAAGCGGCCAGCCGAAGCTTTCGCACGGCTGGTTATAACGGCGTAGGGGTGGACGGATTAGCTAAAGCAGCCGGCCTAACCTCAGGAGCGTTCTACGGTCACTTCCGATCCAAGGCCGAAGCTTTCCGAGCAGCGGTGGTCGCCGGTCTACAACAACTAATTGCCGGCGTGAAAAGCTGTCGTCATGAGCACGGCTCGAATTGGGTTGCTGCCTTTGCCGATTTTTATCTCAGCCAAAAGGTGACTTGCGGCCCCGGTGAATCCTGTGCGCTGCCGAGTCTTTCGCCCGAAGTGGCCCGCGCCGACGAATCGTCGCGGCTTGCTTACCAGGATGAACTGCTCAAACTTGTCGACGCCATCACGGCCGGGTTGCCCGCGACCGACAGCAAAAAAGAGCGGCGGAAAGCGGCGTGGGCGCTCTTGGCGCAACTGGCCGGTGCTGTGATGATGGCACGCGCAGTTGCCGACCCAAAATTGGCAACGGAGATTGCCACCGCCGTGCGCAAGCACATTGACGCTAATCCGGAAAAACCATGAAGGGTGGCACGCAACGAGCCTGATCAATCCCGCAGAATAAAAACTATCCTCGCGATACGCGATCTGCAGCACTCTTACGCCACTGAGCTCTCTATCCGAAAAAACGGCACACGTTTCTCCGTCCGACATTGAGAAGAGGTCTGAATGGACAATGGAACTGGCGACAATGAACACCAAAACCATCATCGCAGGAGGGTCGCTCGGGGGACTGATGACGGGAATCGTCTTGAAGGCTTCTGGAATGGATGTCGATATCTACGAGCGGTCCCCGAGGGTCCTCGATGATCGCGGCGCTGGTATTGTCATGCAAGCCGAGACAGAAACGTTCCTCACCCAGTACGGCGGACTAAAACCGGAGCAAACCGGGGTCCGGTTAAAATATCGGCAATATCTCAGTCGCGACGGTACGCCCGATAACTACCAAGAGATGCCCCAACTGATGACGTCCTGGGGTCTCATCTACCGGGCGTTGCGAGACGCGTTCCCGAACAAACTCTATCATGAGGGGCGCACTCTCAGTGGCTTTTCTCAAAGCAAGGATGGTGTGATCGCCCATTTTGACGAAGGGAATCCCGCCCAAGCCGACGTCCTGGTGGGTGCAGACGGCTCTGGTTCCTTTGTTCGTCAGCACTTGATGCCTGAGGTCAAACCTCATTATGCAGGCTATGTGGCTTGGCGGGGTGTTGTTCTAGAAGGTGTTGCGAGCCGACTTATCAGCGAGACCTTCGTCGATCATTTTACATTCCAGCAAATGGAACACAGTCACATACTTTGTTATCTCATTCCCGGCGCAGACGGTGAAACCGAACCGGGCAAGCGCCGCCTGAACTGGGTCTGGTATTGGAACGTACCGGAGAACGAACTTTCAAAACTGATGACCGGCAGGGACGGCAAGAAGAATGATTTTTCCCTCCCTCCGGGTCAGGTTCGCGACGAATGCCTCGAGAAGCAAAACGCCATCGCGGAGAAACTTTTCTGTCCTCAATTTCTCGAATTGTGGCACGCCACTGAGGCACCGTTTCTTCAGCCGATCTTAGATCTGGCGGTGCCGCGGATGGTTCAGGGACGAGTAATTCTTTTGGGCGATGCCGCCTTCATTCCCCGGCCGCACACAGCGGCAAGCACAGCCAAGGCGGGGGCAAACGCTCTGGCACTTGGACAAGCCCTGCAGCGTTATCCAAAGGATATTGACGCCGCGCTCAAGGAATGGGAGCCCGATCAGCTTTTGCTCGGGAGGCATCTCGAACGAGCGGGCAAAGCCCTGGGCAATCGGTCACAATTTTCTTAACCAAATTCTCTCCATTTTATGAACGCACTGAATATCGAAGTCTACTCCGACCTTATCTGTCCATGGTGTTACATAGGCAAACGGCGGATGGAAGCCGGCCTCAAACTGCTCGGCAAGGAGTTCACTCCCAAGATCATCTGGCGTCCGTTCCAACTCAATCCCGACATGCCGGTTGCTGGCATGAATCGCAAGATCTACCGCGTGAAAAAGTTTGGCAGCTGGGAACGATCCTTGGCCATGGACGCTGAAGTGGCCGCAACCGGCAAGAAGCTCGGCATTGAATTTAATTACGACAAGGTTCTCATGACACCCAATACGATGTCCGGTCATCGGCTCATGTGGTGGGCTGAACACCGAAATCAACAGACCGCTCTGGCGGAGGCGCTGTTCAGAGCCTATTTCACGGACGGTCGCGACGTCGGTCAACATGACATCCTAGCCGAAATTGCCTCCGAAACTGGGCTTCCAAAAACTGAGGCCGGTGCGTTTTTGGCTAGCGATGCCGGTACCAAGGAAGTCGCTGAAGGGGTCGTTAAAGGTCTCAGGCTCGGCCTAGAAGGAGTTCCCTTCTTTGTCGTTAACGGCGTCCCTGCGATGACTGGGGCTCAAGATCCGCAGACATTTCTCGAAGTCTTTCAGCATGCCGTGGACCCCGATATCCATAGATGCGGTGCTGATTCCTGCGAGGCTTAGGACAGCCGATGTCCGCGTTAATTACTGAACATCGTATGTCTGATTGCCTCGCTTGAAGTCAGGTTTCATCGGCTTCATCGCCATAGTGCTGCCGGGTTTTGCCGATGGCGCCACCACGAATGTCACACCGACAGCCAACCTGGCCAGCTATCTTGCAGAGGCCGATACCGCCTATCGCAATCTCCCCGCCTCTCTTTCGGCCTATAACTCCGCCGCCGGTTCCTGCATCAAACGGGGATCCCGGCGGGCATCCCCTTAAACAGGCTGTTGCCCAATTCCTTCTCCTACAGCAAGGATGCAAAGACGGACTTTTTAAACAGAACTTAACATCAAAACATAAGACTCGACCCTTTTTGGCTCTGAATCGGTCGCTTAAACTTCCTCGCGCCAGATTTGACGGGCAGAGGTTTCGATTGTCTCTGCGTTGAGCTTTAGGGTGTAAGTGGCCACCAAGGTTTTCCCTTGGTCTATCAGGCACCTACTGATGATCAGCCGGCCCTCTTTTCCCTGTTTGGTTTTGATCTGATGAGTCTCGATGAGCTGCTGGCGGTTGTTGGACCAGGCGGTTCTGACCTTCAGGGAAGTCGCTCCTAAGAGGTCTAGCTGGCTTGGCGCGGTGCGTCCGTCGAGGTAAAGGGTTTCATCTAAGGAGAAGCCGGGACCCCGGGCAGCGATCGTTATAGCAGTTTCGGTTTGGCGGATGGTTGCTTTAAGTTTAACCACGGCGGCGTATTTTCGTTCGACGAAACTGGCCCCGATTTGCTTCATCAGGGGTTCGAACGAAGTCGATGCTTTAAGGTCCAGCGCCCAGTTACCGCTAAAATCCGGATCGGCCGGCTGATCCGTCTGGAGCGCGGCGGAAGTTTTGGGCAGAATGCATAGACCGAGCAACACGAGAGCGGCTAGCCAGCGGAGCAGGAGGTACCTCATCAGACAGAGAGGCCTCCACTTAATCTATGCGCCCGAGAAAGTAAAGGCGGAATTTATCGAAGTCCTCCCTGCAAGCAAACCACTAACGACTTGAAAAAACGGCTCCGTAGGAGCCAGATCTTTATAGCTCGCAACGCAAAAAAAAAAGGCATCGGCTCGGTAGGAGCGATATCTGTAGCTTCTTCTATGCCGCTCCTAACGGAGCTGTTCACGTTTACGGTGCCGTTTAGCTATATAGATTATGCTCCTACGGAGCCGGTGTTCGAATGCGACTGAATCTGGCCGAGAGCCGCACGCTTTTCAATCCGGCAGCTGCCGGACTAGCGCAAAGTCTCTCCAGCGCTTCCGACTTCGCCCCACCTCCCCCTTTAGCTACGTCGGACACGTCGCACCTCTAGTGCTGACACGCCCACCTTGCTACCTTCGCTAACTTCTGTTCAAAAAGTCCGTCTTGGCGAACTTCCGCCTTCGCAGGGCCTGCGGCGCGACTAGTTTGTGCTCTCGCTGTGTAATGCGCGTATCGGAATTCGTAATTATAGGCGCTTAATACTTAGCCAACGGGCTGCGTTCGCGCCTCAAGCTAACGCCGCCCGCTTGTCTTGGTAGAATTTCTGCATCGCGGAGTTTGCCGCGACTGTTGTCTCCAATCGGTTAAGAAACTCGGCTGCCTGGTGACCTGGTAGTGCAGCGAGCAAAAGACCGTCCGTGATCTGCGTGAACGTGCGCATGCCCATGCAACCAAGCGATAACGTGGGTTGTCCCCGTTCGAGAGCAAGGGGTATGACGGCACAGGCTGGCCGCCCGGAAGGGGCGGGTGAAACTATTTCTGACCACTTGCTGCTCCCAGCAGCTTCACTGAAAATCATCGATTCCGTTGGGGTCAACCACAGAAGGATAATGTCTGGTGCAATGGGAAAGTCCTTCAGAGGACCGTAGACGATCCCCTGCTTGGCCTTCTTCATAGAGGGAATTCTTGGCACCTCGTCTGCGGTAAGGTAATCGCAATCGCCCATCATCCTGGCAAGGGTCAGCAGCTCGGCCTGGATCGCGGTCGGCAACTCAAACCCCATGACCATCGCTCCAACCGGGCAGTTAAAATGTCGCTCGGCAGGAGCGTAGAAGATTCGCTCCTCCGCTTGACGCCAGAAGGCACATGACGAAGGCACTTCCCCAACGGTCTGATTAACTCCTTGAGGTGGCTCATCTACAAACGCGAGTGCAATCGGTTGTCGACTCATTCCCAGACCGGCTCCGATACGTTGAGCAAGTTCGCTGAAGCTCATATAGATCGCTTTTCATCATGATTGGATTCAAGTTCCGTCGGGTCCGCGATCCAATCTGGAAACGGGTCCGGCAATCGGACAGCCCATTTCGCCGGGCCATAAGCCATCTCGCGATCGTTGAGTAAGCAATCATCAAGGGCTTGGATCATTTCATCCTTGGGCAAATTCTGACCGATCAAAACCAGTTCCTGGCGTCGGTCGCCGAATGGTTCTTGCCACTCCTTCTTAATCGAGCGGAGGCTTTCCTTATCATCCGGCAGTTGGTCTTCTGGCGCCGCCGCCCACCACATTCCCGCTGGCCGGTGTTCCGCGCTGCCTCCAGCCTGCGACCATGCGCCGACGAAATCGTGCCGCGTTGCTAGCCAGAAGTATCCTTTCGAGCGCAAAAGCCCCGGCCATTCCGTATGGATGAAATACCAAAACCGCTCCGGATGAAAAGGGCGCCGCGCTCGGAAGACGAAACTGCTGATCCCGTATTCCTCCGTCTCTGGTGTGTGGGTACTGCTAAGTTCCTTGATCCAACCGGCTGAGCTTTGGACCTTCTCCAGATCGAAGAGCCTCGTGTTTAATACGCTGCCGAGTGGAACGCGCCCCTGCTCGGCTTCAATGATGCTAGCAGCAGAGTTGAGCTTGTGCAGAATGGCGCGAAGTTCGTCACGCTCCTCAACGCTGACCAGGTCTGTCTTGTTAATGACCAGCAAATTAGCAAACCTCGACTTGGTCGATGAAAAGATCGGCTAGGTGCGTCGTCTTCCTCACCCAACGCAAGATTCCGTTCCTTGAGCGTGTCGAAGCCCCGGAATTGGCTGAGGAAATTTGCTGCATCGATCACCGTGACCATCGTATCGAGACGGGTAAATTCTTGCAGGCAGCGGCCGTTCTGGTCAGCAAAGGTAAAAGTCTGGGCTACCGGCAGCGGCTCGGAAATCCCAGTGGATTCGATAAGCAGGTAATCGAAACGGCCTTCGTTCGCGAGGCGAGTCACTTCGTCGAGCAAATCTTCGCGCAATGTGCAACAAATGCAGCCATTGGACATTTCAACGAGTTTTTCATCGACGCGGCTCAGTTCCGCACCGCCGTTACGAACCAGAGAGGCATCGATGTTCACCTCGCTCATGTCATTCACGATGACAGCCACGCGTTTTCCTTCGCGATTGTTTAGAATGTGATTGAGCAATGTGGTCTTGCCCGCCCCAAGAAAGCCCGAGAGAACGGTGACCGGAAGTTTGGTGTCTTTCGAAGTAGCCAGACAGAATTGAGAGTTCATTATCGATTTGTAATTCGATACTTGACTCTCATTTCTCGTCAAGTAGGAACTTTCTTTGATGGCGTACTCGACCCGGCAGCGGACTGCAGTTTGGAAGGTATTGGAAGAAGCAGATCGCCCCCTCACCCCTCATGAAATCCAGGATGCAGCGAAATCTTCGGTCCCGTCTCTTGGGATGGCAACGGTCTATCGCTGTCTAAAGGAACTAACGCGCGACGGCAACGCAAGGTTGGTCGAGCTGCAGGGCGCTCCACCCCACTACGAAAGTTCAAAACGACCTCATCACCATTTTTTCTTCTGCGAACAATGCCGTCGACTATTCGATTTGATCGGGTGTGCTGGTGGCATTGTGCGAATGGCGCCAAACGGATTTGAGGTCGAGCGTCACGAAATTGTTCTCTACGGAAGCTGCGACGCCTGTCGCCCCAGCAAGCACTTCGATCGGGGACACCCGAAGGGTCCGAAGGGTCACAACCGGGTCACGTCTTAACGGGACAGCAAGGATGCAAAGACAGTTTTTTTAACAGAAGTTTGCAAAGGAAGCAAAGTTCGGAGTTTGTTTTGAATCGCTGCCTACGTGACGTCCCGCTTGCGGCTATCGGCAGCTCGTCGCGCCTCGGCCTCGTCCCGCGGCCGCGGGAACGCGGTCCTCGGCCCGTACTCCTGCAACTCCTTGAACTCCTGAACTCCTTATTTGCTATCTGCTATTCGCGAAGCGCTGCCAATCACCAATCACCTTTCACCTTTCACCTTTCACCTTTCACTGACTTTCGCACCCACTCGCTAACTGTAGCGAGGCAACATGAACCTTGCGGGCTTCTGGTTTCGCACCAGCAGGCAGTCTTCATCCGTCTCTTAATGTCCTCGAGCACGGTGGTTTTTCCTGAACGCCGCACTTCCTCCTCAATCTCCTCAATCGTGTGGTTAAAGCAGTAGCAGACGTGCCGTGGAGCCATGGTTTCCTTAATCCCGACGCGAACGGTGAGGTCGCCTTTTAGAAAAGGGGCTGCTCCCTGGTTACCAAAGTAAATTACATCGCACTCCTGACTCCCGCAAAAATGGTAAGGCCCGTCATCAATGAGTGGAAGTGCTTCAGGCTTAAGCAACGATTGGAGCGTAATGGATTTGACGGTCTTTCCTTTTTCACCACAGGAGGGACACAGCGCCCCTTTCTCAACCAGCGCCACTACGGGTGGCTGGGCGGCAAAAGTATTAGATGAACAACATGGCGACATAGAGCGCAGGTGTAGGTTTGTTGATGCGATCGGATAACCGAATGTTTTTCATGGCGAGCGACGCTCTCCGCGGTTTCCTGCCCTACCAATCACCAATCACTAATCACTTATCACGGATCCTTTTTCTAACTCGCCTTTACCGAACAGCAATCTGTGCTTTTCGTTCCTTCGTTATCTTCGGTATTTGGGTAGTAACCCTTGGCAATGGCTTCCTCGAAGGCCGCAACTCCCGTTTGGTCGAGATTCTCACGCGCGACTTTCAATAGGGCTTGCGCGAATTCTGGTTTTTGATCCGTGTTCTCGATAAAGCCGTCGCTGATCACCTGGGCGAGCCCCGTTTCCAACGCCTTGGCGCTCCGGTCCGACAATGCCACCTTCCCCTGGACGCGAAGGACCAATCTTACCGCGATGACCTCTGCTTCGTGCTTACTGAGGTTGTCTACTTCACTACCGCGGTACCAGTCGTGCCGCGAAGCGAGACTCTTCAGTTCGGCCTCACGATTTTCGCCGGTGAATTCAGTCGCTGCCACGTCGTTCTTTTCCAAGATCGAATGAACCGTCTTAACTCGAGACTCGCGGTCGATATCCTCAGTCCAAACGATGGCCAAAACCGTTCCGGTCTTGTACAACCAAGCTTCGGCGATGCCGGGTTGGCGTTCCAACTCAAGGAGAACCGGCTTGGAACGGCTTCCGCAACCAATTTCAGGCGCTGCCGGGCACGCTAGCGGGACATTGAACAAGCTAATGCGATCACTGGCTGGCCCGACTTTTGAGTCTCCTGCGAGCGCCAATGACGTACCGAGTAGCCATGGTACGGAAATTAGGCCAAGCACGAGGACCGTAACGACCCAGAATGCTACGCGCTGGTTTTTCAATGTGCGCGGATTGCTGCAAGCCGATCCGGGCGTGCAGACGCGGCGCGAGAAATAGAGGCGGTGGAACGCCATGGCGAGGAAGAGAAGCGTTAGTCCAATAAAAAACGGACGATACGGTTCGAGCGCCGTCAGCGAGCCGATCCAGGCGCCGCTGACGCCGAGCGCGAGCAGAACCAGCGGGCCAAGACAGCAGATCGACGCGCCAACGGCCGCAAGTATCCCGGCCACCAGGAAACCTTCGCTTTGATTGGCGTTAGCTTTGTTCAGCTTAGACATATTTCTGAGCCTCAGCCTAAGCTCCGTACCCGCGTACGGTGTCAACAGTTACTTCAGGATTGACCGAGCGTCTCGATGATCGGGCAGGGTTGGTTGCCCTTACGTCCGACGCACTGTTCGACGGTCTTTGCGAGAGCCGATTCGATCCTGCGCAACTGCCTCAGTTTGGCGTGCACGAGGTTTAGCTTCTCGGAGGCAAGTTTTTCGACTCGCTCGCAATCAAAGCTCGAAAGCTCCAAGAGCTCGCGAATGTCCTCGAGCGAGAACCCTAACTGTTGGGCGCGCCGGATGAAACGCAGTCTTTGAAGATCTTGATCGCTATAGGAACGCATCCGTCCATAGGGCTTATCGGGAAGCTCCAGCAACCCAATCCGCTGATAGTATCGAATGGTTTCGACACTAACATCGACGGATCTGGCAAGTTCACCAATTCGCATTCTTCGCCTGTGGGTCGCTGCAATTATCTTACTCGTTTCGAACCCCTTCGAGAAGCGACTTTTCCCTCGCTCTAATCGTCCTCGTCGTGCTCATGTTCGTCCTCGTGCTCGTGCTCGAAAGGCCGTTCTCCACCGCGCTTAGAACTTAGCCCGCGGTAAGACTTTCTCCCGGCGAATACTAGACCGATTGGATGGGCCACCCAGCAGATCTAACTTTCGAGCACGAGGACGAGCACGATTGTTGCCCTCGCCTACCCTCTGCGCTGTCCTGACACGCACTATTGAAGCCTACTCTTTCAGAGTCGACTCTACCGTAATGCGAACCATCACCCTCGAAGAGCATTTTGCGTATCCCGGGTTTCTCGAAGGACCGGGGCGACAACTTAAAGAGCGCGCTCTGCGATTTGGCGGCGCCGCCGCCACGCTGTTAGAACAGCTTTGTGACCTTGGCGAAAAGAGGATAGCGGAGATGGATGCGGCCGGCATCGACATCCAAGTCCTATCGTTGACTTCACCAGGTACCGAACAATTGGAGGCAGCTGACGGAGCCGCCATGGCTCATGAAGCGAATGAGTTGCTCGCTGCCGCTGTGAAAGAGTATCCAACGCGTTTTGCTGGGTTTGCGGTTCTGCCGACCGCGAGTCCAGAGAAAGCCGCCGAAGAATTGGAAAACATGGTTCGTAAACACGGGTTCAAAGGAGCAGTGATCAATGACCATACTCGAGGGCGTTATCTGGATGATAAATTCTTTTGGCCGATACTCGACCGCGCCGAATCCCTCAGGGTTCCTATCTATCTCCATCCAACCCAACCTCCCAAGCCGGTGATCGACGCGTTATACGCTGGGTTTTCGCCAATGGTCACTGATATGCTCGCAGGGCCGGGCTGGGTTGGCATATCGAAACCGCAGTTCATGTCATTCGCCTCATTCTCGGCGGAGTATTTGACCGGTATCCAAAACTGGAAATCGTCATCGGCCATCTCGGCGAAGGCCTTCCTTTTATGTTGCAGCGGCTAGACGTGATGCCGATGGCCATGACCAAACTGGACCGCCCGATGAGTGCCTATCTTCGGGAAAACGTTTACTACACCTTCAGCGGTTTCAATTTCATGGCCACGTTCCTCGACCTGCTGCTCGAGGTTGGTGTCGATCGGATCATGTTCTCAGCTGATTATCCCTACGCTTCAATGGCAAAGGCACGCGCTTTTTTGAATCAACTTCCGGTGAGCGCTGCTGACCGGGAGAAGATCGCGCACGGTAACGCGGAACGGCTTTTTGGATTCCGATAAAAGCCGGACTTTTTAAACAGAAGCCTTGGACCTGAGCTGAGCCGAACGGTTAGCAAAGATAGCAAAGTGGGTGTCAGCGATTGGAGGCGCGAAGCGTTAGGCTCCCTGGAGCGCTGCCTCGCTTGCGAGGCCGATGGTGAGCAAGGCGGCAAGGTGAGGCAAACCATGCTATATCCGCGCTCTATGTCGCGACCTGGTTCGAGGGGTCCACTCCGTGGCACGACCGGATTGATCCATTTCACACTAAAGAGAGCCGACAGACTTGAGGCCCGACGAACGATTGCCGTTGCTTACCATCGGCCTCGCAACTTGTCCTTCATAGTCCCGCAGGCGCGGGACGACGGAGGAAGCGAGGCACGCTCCACGAGAATCTGCTATTTGCTATTTGCTATTCGCGAAGCGCTCCTACGGTCCGGCCGCAGAGAAGTTAAGATCGATCTGCCATGTGGTTTCGAAGAAATCCTGTTTACCGTCGGTCGCCACTTTACCCGTAACCTTGCCCGCTTCCGCTTTATAATCCGATAGCGTTATGTTGCCGGAGGCGCTGAATTGTACCTTGTCTTTGACGACCTGCGTCCCGACAAGTTGACCGTCGCTGGCGATCTTGAGGATCAACCCACCTCCGAGCCTACCGAACATCGTATCGTCTTCGAGGCTCTTGGATTTGGAAGGATCTTTTTCGGTTAGAATTACTAACGTCGTTTCTTTATCAAAGACCACTTCCCCCTTAATGGCCTTTGCGTATTTCAACTGAACCGGCTTTCCATTGATCTGGTAGGTACCGGTGACTGGGGAATCCGCCCGAGCGCAGACCATGGAAAAAAGGGCGAACGCCAGCAGCAGCATCGTGCCACGGGAAATGCGAACGAATCGCAATGATTTAGGGAAACTCATTGCCGCATCCTGCGTAATCCGCGAGAAATAAGCAACTTATATACGACCGGCCCCTGGCTCGGTACGCGTGTCAGCGACTAGAGGCGCGAAGCGCTGAAAAGACTTTAGCCTAGGCTGAGTCCGCGAGGCCTAGGTATTTGAGAGTTAAAGCGCGAAGCGCTGAAGGCGCGCAAGAAGCGGTGGCATCAAATAGAGTGGTTGCCCATTTTTATGGGTTTCAATGGGCGCAGTGTCCAGACGAGTCCGTTCTGACGCGCCTTCAGCGCTGCAGCCCTTTTTTGCCGTACCTGGGGCTAACACCCCAGGCTAAAGTCTCTCCAGCGCTTCGCGCCTCTAGTCGCTGACAAGCCCACTTTGCTACCTTTGCTAACTTCTGTTTAAAAAGTCTGTCTTCGCGGCCTTCCGCCTCCGCAGGGCCTACGGCGCGACGAGTTTGTGGCCTTCTGCCCTAATAAATCGACGCACTTTGCGAGGATTTTTTCGTGTTCGTGCTCGTGCTCGTGCTCGAAAGGTTGAGACGGTTGCCCGAAGTGGAAGGCGGTCCCGGTTTCAAAATTTCCGGACGTACACGCTGCAGACCGAGAAATGCGTTTCGAATCGAGCACGAGGACGAGGACGATTTGGTTGCGGCCATGCCGCGCTGCGGCCTTCTGTGTGAAAGATACTCATTGTGCACCGGAGATCATTTTATCTGCCGGCCACTCGATCGTGTACTCAAGTTCAACCACCTTCTTCTCGTTGGGATTAAGATCCATTTTCCAGGTCAGCTTCCCGGTATCTTTGTCGAATTCAGTCGGCTTCGGAGAAATTTGTCCCTGAGTGACACTGACCTGGTTGTCTTGCGAAACCGGTACTTGATCGGAAAGCGCGAGTTTCACCGGCGATTTCCGATAGTTTTGGACCGAGATCTGGAACTTACGGGCTCTTTGCTTTCGACTGTTGAAAAATCCACTCTGAGCCGTCCGGTCAACCAGCTCTTTTCGATCGACTCTGATCGCATCGTCACGCCCACCGAAAAGATCGAATTCTTGCCCCGACACAATCTGCGGCAACTGCAAACTCCCAATCAGGTCGCCATCGCGGAACAGATTGACAGCGCCGGCCAGCAAGGTGTCCTCAGAGGAGTTGGTCAAATGCACTTTAACAAAGGCTGCCAATTCCAGCTTCGGGGTGCACACGTAACTCAAATCGCCATTCAATTTGATTTGCGTAAGATTCGTCAGATGCGGCTGACCGTCGCTCGGTACGCTGAGCGGCTGAGCAACGACATAAGTTATTGCCAATCCACTGGTTTCAAGTTTTGCGGGTTCAGGATTGACTGGTTGCTCCGCCACCGACGTTGGTGCTGCCTGTTTAGCGCGAAATTGGGCTTGCGCAGGGAGTGGCTCAGTTGGCAGCGGACTGTTGAGACTTAGGTAGACCGGCTTCAATTCGGGCAATTCTCCATTTTCTGCCGGCCTGGCTGTAGAAACGCTCAGTTTAACTCCGTCCCACTCTTCCCCAGTCCTTTGGCGGACATACGCGTTATAGCTCAGCAGCACAGATCCATCCGTCGTATTGAGACGGGCATCGTAGATCGGCTCCCAAGAAGCGTTATGCACCGTATAAAATAATGTCAGCTCCAGTTCCTCGGGTTTCTCCGCTTGGACACTGATTACAACCTTTCGACTCGATTTCTGCTGACTTAAGCCGTTCAGTTCTTGTTTGAGCCGGTCAATCTCCCGCTCCTGAGTGCGCAACTTTGCTTGAGTATCTAGGAGTGAGTTAGAAACGGTGGTGAGTTCTTCCGAATAGAAATCGTAAAGTTTTTTGAGATCATCGATCTGCGGTACTCCTTTGTCGGAGCGACCTATCCCGGAGCTTAAATTCTCGAAAAAAGCCCTCCTCGAGTTCAAGAGTGCGATCTGGCTATCAAGCAGAGTCTTCTGTTCCAGCAACTCATCCAACTGATGTTGGAGCTCAGCGGCCTGCCGATTGGCATCCTCAACCAAGAATTCTTGTCGCACGTCAACGCCGCGAATCGTAACTTGTCCGCTCGAACGACCTCGTACCTCAACGGTGCGTTCGTCGAGATTGGTTGTCAGAGCCCCAATTTCAACCGCCGACGCTCCCGCCGGAACCTGAATCGTGGCCGAGCGGGTAACTCGAGCACGGTCAGCATACACGGTGAGGCCGACAATCTTGGCGTCTGCAGCCTCGATTGGCACGTTTGAGGTCGCCGCTATCGAGGTATCGGCCGCATCTGCGGCATCCAGAGCCGGCGCCCCCGCCGCCATCAGAATCACGGCGATCAGTGGGTAATCATTTAATTTCATCATGTTCTGTTTCCCGATTCAAAAAGACAAAGTTATGGAGCGTGCCTTCCCGGTCCTCCTCCTTGAACTCCTCGTACTCCTTGAACTCCTTGAACTCCTGATTGAGAGACTGAATTATGCTCGACCACATCATTCTGACGGTTAGCAATGTCGAACGTTCGCTTGCCTTCTATGAGGCGGCGCTGAAGCCGCTTAACATCAAATTCTTCATGCCGTACAAGGGCGAAGACGGTCATCCAGATCTGTGGGGATTTGGTGATGGCAAAAAGGCGTTCTTCTGGATAAAGCAAGGGAAACCTGATCCAGCCGCCATTCACTGGGGCTTTATGGCCGAAGCTGACGGCAAAGTCGATGAATTCTACCAGGCCGCCATCTCCGCTGGCGCCAGAAACAATATTTCACCACGCGCACGACTGGAATACTATCCGGGATACTATGCCGCTGATGTATTCGACCCTGACGGATATTCGTTCGAGGTCGTCCATAAAAGTTAATCTAGGCTCTGCCGTGGGCGAAGGTGGCTTTCAGGTTACAGCCCGTTCTTCTAGGGGTTTGAGTTGTCGCAAGCCGAAAGCGCCAAATAGGCCCACTCAATTTCTCGGAGATCCGAGTCACTATGGCAGCTATAATTAAAATGGTGACTCATGCAAAAGGCTTTGTGCCGACACGCAGTGTGAGCTTGTCTCGTCTCATGCTGTGGCCGGGTTCGGAGCTTGGGGAGGCCTATTTTGCAGAACCATATCCGATTCCTGAAACGAAGAGCTAGGAAAGGAAAAATGAAGATCAGCGGCATCGGTATCCAAAGACTGCTCATGTCCCTGGGCCTGCCTCCTAGCAACAACCAGGTCGCAAATCGCTTTTGCGGAAGCTCCGAGGACCGGCTGATGGGGCGGTTAGAGCTTATGACGGTGATGGATTTATCCATCATCACTCCGACCGGTTGGTCTCACTTAGCTGATGGTTCCGCGCCAGTGGTTAGGGCCAGCGGGTCTTTCTCAGGGCCACTTCTTAGTGGCGTGGTCCTCAAGAATGTCGTGACCGGTCGATATAGCGCCAATAAGAAAAGTATTGAGCTGGTAGCCACGACTGAGTTGCTAACGAATGATGGAGCCAGAATCTACAAGACGGATCATGGTTTCTGGCGTGGAACGGATGGCGCCATTGAGGCGCTCATCAATGGCGACTCGGTAGCAGCCAGCCAATTTTATTTCATCGGTGTGCTGAAGTACGCTGTGACCGACCCCCGCTACGCCTGGCTTAAAGAAGGGAATTATCTAAGCCATGGTGCCAACGACGGCGATACGCTTAAGATCTCACAATATCGAGTATTGGATCCGTGGAATTTGGCAGAATTAGCGGATCAAGTTATAGCCAACCGGCGCGTTGTTCAGACGCACTTGGATCGGTCAAAGGAGCATTTAGGAAGCACCCGTTAGGAGGACCCCGCTTCTCTAGTGTCCTGTCCCATAAATAGCATGGCTTTCGTTGCGATCAAAATGGGCCGCCGGCAAGGCGCGAGGAGGGCGCATATCTAGATCGATACGTAACCGACGAGCAACGCAGCCGCCGGCCGATTTTCATCGCAACCCTCCGGGCCGTGGCCAGTTGGCTGTTTTTCTGCGTTGCTCACTCCTCACGTATCGGATTCAGATATGCTCGTCGTTCGCGCCTTGAAAAACAGCCAACTGACCGACGGCGAAAGCCATGTTATTTATGGGACAGGACACTGGCGACCTGTCGGCTGAGAAATTCGGGGTAGATTTCTTCAACCGCTTGGAGCACTGAGTCGGACAACTTTTTGTCCGTCAGTACGCGGGACATGGTTACCGCGCCGATCATTGCCGCGACTGTCGCCAGAGCCCGTTTCCTCGATTCCGCAGGCCTAGCCTGGTCAAAATGGGCAACTAGAATTTCGACCATCCTCGAAAACCCGCTCGTGGCGACATCTCGAACCGTCTTATCCGACCGAGCCAGTTCGCTGCCGAGCGCAGCCAAAGGACAGCCGTCGCGAGGATTGTCTCGATGTTCCGCACACACGTACACGGCTAAGGCTGCTTTCAAACCGTTCCGACCCTTCTTTCCTCCGGCCGCCCTAGACAAATTGTCCAGGAGCGTATCCAGAGCAGCGGCGGTAGCCTCGGCCACAAGTTCTTCCTTCGATTCGAAATGCCGGTAAAATGCACCATGCGTTAAGCCGGCCGCAGCCATCAGATCCGCGATGGCGGACGTGACGATTCCATGCTGGCGAAATTCGTCGGCCGCCATTTCGACGATGCGTTTACGGGTCTCTTCGGTTTCGCTTTTCGATTTTCTCATTTTGAAGCCTGATTGCTGAGCAAGCGTAGGTGGTCAAAAAAAGCTTTAGCTGTCGTTTGACATCTAAAGTCTAGCACGCTAACAGTTAGCTGTCGACCATAATCTAAATCGACCTGAGGCTGAGGTAATCTTTGCCCCGGTCTTCGTCTTCACTCATTTCAAATCGAATTTATGAAAAAAGTTTTAATAACCGGCGCAACCGGTGCCACTGGCGGCAACGCTATCAAACAGCTTCTCGAACTAAAGGTGCCAATAAGAGCTTTGGTGCATAAGGTGGATGAACGTTCCGAGAGGCTGAGCGCTCAGGGCGTGGAAATAGTCCAGGGGGACCTATCCGATTTCGAAGCGGTCAACGAAGCTTTGCAGGGAATAACTACCGCTTATTTCGTTTTTCCGGTGCGGGTTCCCGGCGTTTTAGAGGCCACTGCGTTTTTCGCCCAAGCCGCTATTGAACAAGGGCTCGGAGCCATCGTGAATATGTCGCAAATTTCGGCGAGAAGGATTGCGAAGAGTCACGCCGCCCAAAATCATTGGATTGCCGAGCGTCTTTTGGATCGCTCAGGAATTCCCGTGACTCATCTCCGGCCAACCTTCTTTGCCGAATGGCTGATGTATGTATCGGAAAGCATCAGGGAGAAAGATAGGTTCCCGCTTCCCTTTGCTGACGCTCGCTATGCTCCTATCGCGGCGGAAGATCAGGGCCGGGTCATTGCCGCGATTTTGCATAATCCCGCCGAGCACGCTGGAAAAACTTATCCCCTCTACGGTCCGAAAGAATTAACCCAGTATGAAATTGCCGACATCCTCACGCAGGTCTTGGGAAGAAAAATTACCTACCTTCCGGTCGAGATCGAAGCCTTTAGTGAACTCTGGAAAGAGCAGGGATACTCCCCTTACATCCGCCAACACATTTCTGCGGTTGCCCAGGATTGTCGCGATGGAGTCTTTTCAGGAACCAACGATTTGGTGGAAAAGCTCACGGGTCAAAAACCAATGCCAATGCCGGACTACATCGCCAAGAACAAAGCTGCTTTTGTTCGGCAGCAGGCGGACTCGCCTGAAGCTCGTCCGCGATAGCAAATAGCAAATAGAAAATAGCAAATAAAAGCCTCCTCGCGATCCGCACGGACGATTTGCTCGCACTCTTAAAGCCGTCGGAAGAATAGCCGCAAAAAAAAGCGCAAACAGGGGAAAGAATCGAACCGCAGATGGACGCAGATATACGCAGATGAATTTGGGAAAAAGCGAAGCGAGGTACGCTCCACGGTGCCGCCTCCTTGAACTCCTGCAACTCCTTGAACTCCTCGAACTCCTTCTTTTTGCGCTTCGCTCTCAGCACAGGATAACTTGAAATCAATTCATCTGCGTAATCTTTTCGATAAGGAGCATCTCACCTGCCTGCGATGATCAGGCGAAATTATAAAATCTTGAGGTTTCAGACATAGTCGTCATCCTGGCACAAGATTTATCGCAACGATGGAACCTCCCGCCTTACCCAACGTAAAGGGACCTTCATCGAAACGGCGGTGGAAAAGTTTTGCCTGCTATGTTCCGCTGGCAACCATCGGGCTGCAGATAGCCTGGGCCATATTACTTTTCGTGGCTTTGATCTTCGCAGTCGGCGATACCCCCTACAGAAACACCTCAACAAATCAGCATCTATTCGAATTCATCGGGGCATTACCCGCGATGGCCGGATCGATTTTCGGAGTAATTGCGATGGTCTGTCGTTGGCCACAAAACCCGCTCGACTGGGTAGGTCTCATCGGGGGCACTCTGGTTTGTTGGGTTCTGGCTATCTGGCTCGGAGGTTTCTTGTAACTTTATAAGCGCAGCCTGCTAACGACGATGAACCAAGACCTAGAACACTTAAGGCTACTCTCCATTTTCCATTATATCGTTGGCGGGCTGGCCTGCTTTTGTGGACTGTTATGGATACTCTACATCGTATCCGGCATCATTCTGATAATCGCATCGGGATCGATGGCAAGTGACGATCGGATGGGTGCATCGATCGGCGGGGTCGTGGCAATTGTCGTCGGAGTATTTCTATTTGTTCTATTCGAAGCGTATGGAATTCTGGGCATCATCGCAGGCCGGAAATTCGCGAAACACCAGGGTTACTGGTTCTGTTTCGTTCTGGCCGTATTTACCTGCTTGAATTTCCCTCTCGGCACAGCACTCGGAGTTTTTACTATCGTCGTCTTGAACCGTCCTTCGGTGAAAGCGCTGTTCCAGGGTCTTCCGGCCACGGGAACAGTAATCAGTGATCAGTAATCAGTAATCAGTGATCGGTAGGGACAAGCACCTCATATCGTTCTCGTCCTCGTCCTCGAAATCCGTGCCGCCGTCCCTATCGTTTGCGCTGCCAATTACCGGTTCGGCGCGCTCAACGCTTCGGTCCGCCATAGTGTGTGCGTACGGGACGGAGGACGAAGCCTGCCTTGCGTTAGATATTGCTTGCGCTCACGAAACGGGCGGAATTGTTGTTCCACTGATTACGCGCCGCGACTTTGCTATTCTGCTATCGGCTATCGGCTATCGGCTATGCGGATGAGCTTCAGGCGAGTCCGCGAAGCGAGGATCGACAATCTGCGCTCGAACCAGAGAATCGGGAAAAGTGATTGTAAGCTCGACCATGGCGCCTCTTGACCACTCGCGGTCAGATCCACCGCCGTCGAAAAGGAGATTACCAACTGAATAGAATACGGGATGGCCGCGAATCAATTCGTGATCGAGAACGCGGTGTGGTCCCGACCCGATGACAATGCTAGCGCCGGCATCGATCCACTCGGTCGCTCTTTCCCGGCAAAGCGCCCGGCGAGCCTCAGCGTCCCAATGGCAAAAAACGATACAAAACTCACCGGCGCCGGACGCCTCACCGATCTTTTCCTGGAGCAGATCCGAATCCCAAGGGCAAATGCCGCTTTCAGTGGCGGTGGCAATCGGAGAACAAAAACTTGGATCTGCGCAACCGAACACAGCCACCCGAACTTGCTTACGCTCGAAGCGGGCAGGCGCGCAGGCAGTGCTCGGGTTCGAGCCGCCCCCGATCGGGATTATGCCCGCATTGCGCAACACTGAAATGGTTTGTTTGAAGCCACGCAGGCCAAAGTCACCTGTGTGATTGTTCGCCACCAACATCCCGCAAAAACCGGCCTTAGCGATCAAAGGCGCCGCCTCAACTGGAGCTTGGAAACAGTAAGGTTTATTTTCCGGCGGAAGATTAGACGCGCAGAGACTGCATTCCAGGTTAGCAAAGGCTAGATCCGCCCGATGGTTAGCCTCAGTCCACGGCAGTAAAACGTCTGAGCCGGCTAGAATTTTATCTTTAAGAGTTCTGCCGAGCATGACATCACCACCGATCAACACCTGAATTGCCTGTTCCGGCCGAGGCACGCTCAGCACCGAAAAACGACGTCTGGTTTTGGTCAACGTCGCCAGCGGTACAATCTCAGGGCGCCCCTCCAATTGGTGAACCACAAGATCATTCAAACCCAGCCAGCCCGGACGCTCGGTATGCCAAAGCGCGGCCACATGGTTATCAAAAACAATGACGATACCGCTATTGAGGTCATCTGATTGAACCCGGACCAATTGCTCGGGATTCGTATTGGGCCGGTCGAGATCGACTTTCTCCAGAAGATTGAGCCGAGAGATCAGATGCTTCGCGTCCGACCATGGAATCTGCCAACCACATTCGCGTAAGCCAGAGATGATAAAATTGGCACAATCTGCGCCGAGGCCGACCTCGGGTCCACTGACTCCCAAACGGGCCAGGCTGCTACCAAAAAAGATATAGGGAAGGTTAAATTCGGAAGAGAGCGCTTGTTGAAACGGCGAAACGCCATCGGCAACACTGATCAGTCGAACCGTCTTCGAGACGAAGACGCCTGCGGTCGTTTCGATCTCTGCAAAGATCTCGGCAACGCCATAGCCGGTTTTTGGATCAAAAGCGCCGAGAAGCGACGGGCCTTGCAAGACCGATTCGCCAGACAATAACGCCGGCTCTCGATAGATCCAACGCGATGCACCGTCCGCAAACCCGAACTGTTCAACGCTAACGTTATAACTATCGGCCGTGGATCGGATACAATACCAGCGGATACTTTTAGTATCCGGTGGAACCGCTGCGGCCAAGCTGAAGCTAGCCAGGTCGCCGTGTCTGATGGAGAGAGGAGCGAGCACGACGCGATTGTGCGCGCGGATCTCAAGTGCATTGGGAACCGCCACACTTAAGAATTGATGCCAACGGTCCGGCTGATCCGTTACGTTGAGCCGCTCCGCCTGGCAAACCAAACAATTTCGAGTGCTTTCACTCAGCTGCTCCAAGGAAAGTCTTGGAATAGCTTGGTTTGCCTTCCTTAACCCATTTGCCCGATTTGAGGTGTCCGCGCCCGTCGTCGCGAATGGCTCGAATTCAATGTCCGCATTGGCAACTCGACAAGAATATTCCACCGCTAAAGCCAACAGCTCATCGGCTTGCCTGGCATCTCGAAGATACGGAGTCGAGACTGAAAAGGTAATGGCCGCGAGATTTTTGATGGTTAACACCAAAAGGAAGAGCTCTTTGAATCGCGGCTCAAGATCGGCATCCTGGGTATTGGCAAAAAAATCGAGATCGATTGAGACAACGATCGGTTGCTCTGGCCGGTCCAAAGCGGATAGCTGGGCCTTAAGCCGGGTCAAATCAGTGACGCTGTAACTACGGGATAAATTCTTCTCAAGCCGCGGACAAACTTCTTCATGGCCGTCTAAGAAAAGCCGGCATTCATTTTCGAGATGAAAAATTTGGGCTGGCTGGAGTGTGTAGGGTGGCACCCAGATAACTTGCGCCAATGGGCGCGGCATCAGCGGCTCAATCCAGTTGTAACATTGGATCTTCCCCGATTCTCGCCAGCTCCGAAACAGGTCTTTTTTGGTCGGCGAACCGTCCGCCGATCTTATGGCCGTCCGGATGGCATCGGAATTGAAAATCGCCGACGCATCGGAATGCGCATCGAATAGGAGGAACGTGTGTGGACGATCCAGATCGAGGTGTTCAGCTAAGAAGTAAAATGAACCCGCGTGCGAGTCTTCAATGTAAATTGGTAACTGCGAGGAGGTCGCGAAAGCCTGACTGAATCCGGCGCCGGCGATAGCGGCGACTACCCAGCGATGAATCAAACAGCCCGTCACCTCGCCGGATGGACCTCCGGCGCTGTGGTGAGAGTACGAAAAAGTCGAACTCGGGTGATGCAGGTATCTTGATACTTGGTACCGGGGTAAACCTCACGAATCGTTAAGCGGATGGTTCGAACCACATCTTTGCTTTCAGGTAGCTTAATATTGAATGGATCCATTTGATCTGGTAGTTGCACCGCGACCGGTTCGGCCCCGTTGACGCTGAGGTCAATTTTCTTGACCCGATTATTGGCCCGGAACAGAGCGTCTGAGGTGGCTAACCCATTGGTAATCTCGAGAGCGTCTAACAAAACCGGAACCGTGGCATTCAGCTCGAGCCATTCACCCTCTCCATTTCCGGTGACTCCTTCTGCCCAGCAACTGTTTGGGTCTACCTCACCGCTCCATTTATTGACGTTGTCCGGCTTGTACCGATCTCCCTTCAGGCTGGAGGAGGCGGTGACTTTAAAGTCAGTCAATTCAAATTGCCAGTGGTCTCCCGCTGAGCTGTATCGGCCGCCTTCTACCCGGTCGGCGCCTTCGCCCTGTGCAGAGGGATAGGACTTGATTTCAGGAGAGGTTTCGATGGCGATATCGTCTGAGAACGTTGGCTTGAAATCGACGAAATCCCAGGTCCAGGTATCTTTGGCTGAGTGTTGAAATCGTCCTGGTTTGCCACCCCGGATTTTTACCTCGTCCGGATTAACCGACTTTGCCCGAATCACGACATGGCCGTGCTTGATAGGTCCTGCCCAGATCGCTGCTGTCGAAAAAAGATAAGTTAACGAGTTGGGGTAAATATGCTCATCGTCCGAAATGGTCTCCGTATATTTGCCATAAGGGGCCCGGTAACTGACTGTTAGTACCCGATGCTGCTTAGGAGCGAAATCGAGCTGGAACGTGTACCATTTGGGGATTTTGATATCCAGTTCCTCTTGAATTCCCTCGACCCTTGGCGCATCTCCTCCCTTTACAGTGTAGGCCAGAGGTTTGTTGTCGGCCGCGATCACGAAATCAGTGAAGATTGCTGTTTTTCTGGCATCTTCTTCGCCTTCCATTTCGCTTTTTAGAGCCACACACGGAAAAGCGGCCAAGGTCGTCGTCTGATTTCCCGGATTAAAAAAGTCGTACCGGACACGAACCGTCGCCGTCTCGGCAAATAGGTCGATCTGCAGATCTTCAGTCTGCATCTCGACCTTTTGCAGATTCACTGGCGAAAACTTGTTACGAGCGACTTCGCCAGAGGTCGGGTTGCCTTGGACGTTCACTCCGGAGCCGTAGCCGCCGCCGTTAGCGAGGCAAAAAGTAGACCAGCTGGCAAGAATCAGGATTGGGCCGACTTTCATAAAACCCCTTGTTTACTAGATCGGCTCGACTAGAACAACGCTAATGCGCTCACCAGGCGCTTCGTTCTCGTCCTCGTCCTCGAATCCGGCCACGCGGAGTGATGGAGTGCGGGAGTGTTGGAGTATTGCGCCAAGTCCGAATTCCACCCGCGTAGCGGGTTGGGGGCGCTTAAAGCGCATTTAGCGTTGATTTGACAAACGCGCACTCTGTGGATCCCGACACGCCGACACGCCGACACGCCGACACGCCCATACGCCGACACGCTCTTATCTTATGGACTGAGCCTCCCCATCGAGATGGGAGCACCGTGCACGTGCCGCTGGGAACTAAACTGGAAAGCGATAGGCGCATCCTGCGCGTTAACATAAAAAAAGAGGTCGCCGCGTCCGATGCCGTCAGCTCCCGGTGCTCGGGTATCATTGTCGTGAGGGCTCTTAGTCGAATCGTAAACGGTCAATCGATAGGAAGCATTGCCTAACCGCGTCGGCGCTGCTCCAACTACCATCACGTGGCCCGTGTCACCGGTTTCCTGAGCGGCGGTTTCCTTTTTCCAAGCGATCAGATCGCCGCGCCGGAGCTCAGCAAAGCGAGTGACGGCTTTCCAGCCAGGTTTCGGCGTTTGCGCTAGCTCGGCAAAAAACTGGTAGTACACTTCCGCGCGTGGTCGAGTGTGTCCCGGTTCGATCGGCAATCCGTCATATTGCTGCGGCGCAACCTCTTTAAGGAGATGGTCGACGAAACCTGAGCAATCAATATCGAATACCCCTGCGGCTTTGTCGATGTGCGTCTTGTGCTGATAATGGGTTTCTTTGACCAAATGGAGATCCTCTTCGGCTGCGTCGGCCAACCCCTGACCAAAAAGCAAGGCGTTGTTTCCCGCCAAAACTAGAAGGCCGACAACGAGAAACTGTTTTTTCATGGTCGGGGGAAAGTGACCTAAGAATAGGAATGGCGAAATAACTGAATTCGTTTGTCCAATACGAAGACGCGTCCTTGGGTTCTAAATTTTTCAGTCTTTGTGGGCGGTTTGTCTCTGTCCCGTAGGGACTATTGAAGGTAGCCTGGCACGAAGTGCCTGGAAAACGTGCCGTGTGCGAGCCGTCCCGTTAGGGTACGGTATGATCGGACGCTGCGGCTGTTAATCGACCCGAGCTCTGTGGTGAAATCTTTTTTCTTACGTTGCCTATGGCTGTGAAGCGCGTGATCAAAGGAGTCCACCTCGTCCCGATGGGGACGGCAAACGCCTTTTTGATCGAAGGCGACGACGGTTTGACACTGATCGACGCCGGTTACCCGGGTAAGGAAGCAGCCGTCTTCGGGGCGATCCGCGAACTGGGCCGTTCGCCGCACCACCTCAAGCACCTAATTTTCACTCATGGCCACCCTGATCATATCGGCAGCGCCGCTGCTATCGTGCGGGAAACCGGTGCCACCACCTACATGCACCCGCTCGATATCTCTATCGCCGAGAGTGGAGGTCCTTTTCGGCCTCTGAGGGCGGCGCCCGGTCTGTTGCGGCAAGTGATGTGCAAACTGTTGTTCCATCCCGACGAACGACTGGAACCGGTTGCCATCGACCAGCCTTTGACCGCTGGGGAAATACTGCCCATCGCTGGCGGCATCGAAGTGATTCCTACTCCTGGGCATTGCGCGGGACAGGTCGCGCTGCTGTGGCGTCCGCGACGAATGCTCTTCGCCGGCGATGTGTGCATGAACGTCATGGGCCTCGGTGATCCCGTCGGCTTCGAGAATTTGCCGGAAGGTCGTGCCAGCCAGCGCAAACTTGCCAGTCTTTCATTCGATGCTGCCGGGTTCGGCCATGGCGACCCTATCACCCGCGATGCGTCGACCCGTTTCCGCAATAAGTGGGGCGAGCAGCGCTTCGCGAATAGCAAATAGCAAAGGTCAGAGTTCTTCTGACCATGAAATGGTCCAAGAGAATAGCCCAGGTGCTTTAGCCCTGGGGAACCTGGCCAAAAAAGATACCCGCCCCCACCAGGCGCTTCGTCGTCGTTCTCGTCGTCGTCCTCGTCCTCGAATTTGGGCTGACCGGCGTGTTCGAGTCCTGCGCCAAGTCCGAATTGCACCCCGCGACCGCGGAGTTGGAGGTGCTGTAAAGGCCGCAGAATCGGAGTTTCTCACCCTAGAAGCCCCATTCTTACCAGCGCTTCGCCCCTCGGCCTCGCAAGCGAGGCACGCTCCACCGACCTCCTGAACTCCTTCATTTGCTATCTGCTATTCGCGAAGCGCTGCCTTCGACCAATCACTAATCACTAATCACGTCTCACTCCTCCCTACTCTGCTCTGAGCGCCTTTATCGGGTCTATCCGGACCGCGCGTCCGGCAGGGATCGCGCTGGCGATAACTACAACCAACGTGATAACCAGTGACGCCGTTAACAACGTAAGAGTGTCGACTGGCGAAATGTCATATACCAGGCTCGACAAACTGCGACTGACGAGCGCTACGCCTACTAAACCAGCGCCGACGCCGATCAGGGCCAACAGCAGACCCTGGCGCAAGATCAACCATGAGATGTCGGAGCGCATGGCTCCAAGAGCTAATCGGATCCCGAGCTCTTGAGTGCGTTGAGCCACGTGATAAGAGACGACTCCGTAGACACCGATCGCGGCAAGCAAAACTCCGAGGGTCGCGAACGATGCGAGAATAACACCTGTGAACCGCTTGTCCGATGTTAGCTCCTGGATGTTATTCTGCATCGAGGAGACTTCGGAGAGAGGGATTGCTGGATCAATCGCTCGCAACTCTTGCTGCAGTGTCGGACCCAAAGTGTTTGGATCGATCTCCGACCGAACCATGATATCTTTGAAGCCGAAATTCACCACGGGCATTTGACGAAAAAGAGTGATGAGCTGGGGTTCAATGGGGACAGCCAGACCGAGATTCTTGCTGTCGCGCATCACGCCAATCACAGTGACCTGGATGTTTTGACTATCAAGCCAGACGTCCTGGGCGCCCAGCCCAGGCGGCGCCCCGAGTTCGATTTTTTGGCCGATCGGATCTCCTTTCGCAAGATACCGGTTAACAAATGCCTGATTCACGATCGCTACGACGGGGGATGTTTCTGTGTCCGATGCTGAAAAATCTCTTCCGTTGACCACCGGAATTCCGGCGGTCTTAAGGAAGTGCACATCGACAACTCCGAATAGAGTGGAAGGAATATCGTCAACTCCAAGCACAGGTTGACCGGGGACTGAGAACATCACTCGCCAGTTTTCATCTGGAAAATAGATGCTCGTGATCGACGCGTCCCGCACGCCAGAAAGCGAGCGCACTCGAGCGCAATAGTTATCACAGAACTTGGTAATCGCTGTGGGCGATGAGTATCGGACAGGCGGCAGATAAATAAGTCCGACTAACAAATGGTCTGTAGGAAACCCGAGGTTTTGATTCTGGAGATGATCGAGGGTCTGTATCAGTAGACTGGCTCCCACCATTAACACCAAAGACAATGCGATTTGCGCCGCCACCAGTGTCCGGCGAAAGGATTGCCGCGAGCGGTCGCTGCTATTTCGTCCACCGCTTTTGAGGGCATCGCCCAGATTGACGCGTGTACGCAACATCGCAGGCGCCAAGCCGAATAATAGGCTGGTTGCGGTTGCTATCGAAAAGGTGAACAGCAAAACTCGCCAGTCTAGAGTGAGGTCAGCGAGCTGTGACATGCTACCGGGATGCACCCGGCGCAACCCCGCGTCGACTATTGCCGCCAACGCTAGTCCACAACCGCCGCCGACCCAGGAGATTAGCATGGTCTCGATTACAACCTGCCGGATCAGAGTGCTTCGGGTGGCTCCGAGTGCGGCCTGGGTGGCAAACTCGCGTTGCCGAGCCGCATTACGCGCCAGGAGCAAGGAAGCCAGACTGGAACAGGCGATCAAAAGAATCAGGGTGACCGCTGCCATCTGCAAAAAGAGCTGTGGCCCGAGATCGCCAGCTCGCGAGTCGATGAGAGGTTTAACCGTTGCATGATAACCGCGATCGACCGGATGCATCACTGCGAGGTTCGCCGCAATCGTCTCCAGATCGGCGCGCGCCTGTAGCAACGAGATCCCTTCCTTAAGCAGCCCCACGGTCTCAAAATTCCTTCCGACCCGCGAGTTTTCATCGAAAACGTCAGGCGCCGGAAGAAACGGTTCCCAGATGTCGATACGCACATGCGCGCCATTCATCCACGTCGGGACCGTGTCGGGTAGGACACCAATAATCGTGTAGGATTCGGCGTTGATGCTGAGTGCCTCTCCCAGAATTGCTGGAAGCCGAGCATAATGGCTTTGCCAGAATGATTCTGTGATTAAGGCAACATGATTATGTCCCGGAGTGTTCTCCTCCGCCGTGAACAAGCGACCAAGCAACGGACGGATTCCGAGCGCCTCAAAAAATTCGGCTGGAACCAACCCGATCATTTGACGTTCCGGGTTCGCGCCGGCCTTTGAAGCCATCACATTTTTTGGCCATTGATCGTACACGGCCAGTTTTTCGAAAGTATGATTCCTGAGAGAGAAATCTCTCACATCAACTGCAGAGGGTCCGAGCTCAGTTCCATCTTTCACGGAAAAGACGCGAACCAGCCGGTCTGCGTTTGGGAATGGTAGAGGCCGCAATAAAACCGTATTCAACACACTGAACACGACGGTATTTGCACCGATACCCAAAGTGAGCGTTGCCACCGCAGTCAAGGTAAAGGCCGGACTCTTGTAGAGTTGCCGAAAACTAAGGCGGAGTTCGCGCGCGAAGCTTTCCAGACTGTCGATGAAGTTCATCTAGCTGAGCCGGGGGCTGACTATTCCGAACAGATAGAAGCAGCTGCTGCGCCATTGTGTCAGTAGCGTTCGAAGGATTCTCAGCTTAAGTCGGCCCCGTCCGGCAGGTGCTGGCGGCTGCCGGACCAAGCCCTGGGAGGGATCGCGTCCTCGTCCGGCAGCTGCCGGATCGTTCCCGAAGCCCACGGCCTTCCCTGATCAACAAAAACGAAAATACACCGGTGGCTTCGAGAACGCCTTCGCGGCGCGCGGGAACGCGCCCCCTCCCCGTCGGGGGTTCCTCGCCCGCCTTATGTTGACACCTATGGGCGGCCGCGGGAAGGCACGCTCCACAGGACCTGCTCGGACTCCTTGAACTCCTGCAACTCCTTGAACTCCTCTTATTTCCCATCTGCTATTCGCGAAGCGCTGGTCGATCTCAAATTGAGATTTTCCTGTCTCAAACTGGGACTGCCCGCAAGGTCTTGTCGCCAAAAGGGCGCCGATCGACAAAGCCAGGCCACTAACAGCTTTTCCGCTACTATTCGCGAAGCGCTGCCTCTCACCCTCTTCCATTTGCGTCTTTGCGTGAGATTTTGGTCGGCCTCGTCCCGCGGCCGCTGGAAGGCTTCGACGACTCGACTGAGCTCGCCGAGTGTCCTGAGCTCACCCGAACGGGCACATTCCACGGCGAGCTGCCCGGACTCCTGAATTCAAGTAACTTCTTGAACTCTCCTTATGTTGCGAATCGCAGCGCTCAAAAAAATGCCCAAATTCAGTCCAACGTGTTCACGTGGTCGAGATCGATTCCTTCAATTCTTTTGCCACCGAAAAGGTACCGAGGCCAGCAACCGGTTCGCCAAACATTGCGGCCGGTCCAAATAATCCAGATACCGAACGAGCAAATCAAGGCAACAAATAGCAGCGACACAAGATGACGCTCTCCGTCAGGTAGTCCGTTAATACTTGGGAACAGTCGCCAATAGCTAACCAGGATAGGATCATTTTCTCGTACAGAGTCATACACCTCACGCGAGACGGAGTTCCTCACTTCATAAGGTTGCTCGCTCTGGTCTAGAAAGCGGACACGAAGCTCTTGAAAGACCACATCGCCAGAATTGCCCTCGGCGCGATGTGCAATTCGCTCGACGACACGGCCGACTACGTGACCATCCAAAAATAGCGGTACCCAGGGAGTGAGCAGGGAAAGGGATATCAAGGAAAACATCGCGCCGATAACGACGAAAAAACCGCCAAACATTTCGACTGCATACGCCGTCTTTCCAGATTTAAACGATTCGTTCATAGAAAAATAGCACTTTTGAACAGCTGGTAGACGTTCGAGCGACCGATCCCTTGCGAATAATCGGCAAGACCTTTTAGGAGTTCAGGAGCGCCGGTCGACGGTGCTCTTTACCAGTCACCAATCACCCTCTTACCTTCGTGGCTTTGTGTGAGATTTCCGTCGGCCTCGTCCCGCGGCCGCGGGAAGGCAGAGCTCCACCGGCATCTGCCCGCGCTCCTGAACTCCTTGTACTCCTTGTACTCCTCAAACTCCTCGAACTCCTCCCCCCGACTCAGCCGGCAATCATTCCTCCATCAACTGCCAGGGATGCACCGATAATGTACGATGCTTTGTCCGAGCTAATGAACACGATGGCATGGGCAATTTCTTCGGGAGTGCCGATACGCTTATTAGGAATTTTTGCGTCGAGGAAATTCGCTTTGTTTTCCTTCGTTTGCGCGAAATGGTTGAACATTCTCGTTTCCACCGGACCAGGGCCAACGATGTTGACCCGAACGCCGGTGCCGGCGAGTTCGATGGCCGCAGATTTCGTGATGCCTTCCACAGCGTGCTTGCTGCCGACGTACACTGCCGCGGTCGGGCCACCAACCTTCCCGTACGCAGACGAGATGTTAACGATGCTGCCTTTACCTTTTGGAAGCATAGCCCGGATCTCGTACTTCATGGACAGAAGCACACCAAGCACGTTTGTGTCGAAGATGGCTTGATAGCTCTCGGTGGTTACATCGGCAGCCGAACCGGGATCGCCCACGGTGCCGGCGTTATTAACCGCAACGTCGAGGCGACCGAAACGAGCGATAGTCTGGTCGACGAGGTTCTTGACCTCTTCTTCATGCCGCACATCGGTGCGTATAAATTCAGCCTCAGTACCGAGCTTGCGCAGTTCAATGGCCAAGTTCTGGCCTTCATCGTCGTGTCGACCGGAAACAACGACCCGCGCACCTTCCTGGGCGAAGGCCACGGCCGTAGCCCGACCGATGCCAGTGAGTGCGCCAGTAATTAGTACTGTGGGAATGTTCGTAGTGTCTTTCATGAAGCAAGCCTACCGGCGAAAAGAAAAATCGGCTCGCGGGCTCTTGCTCATCCTTGCGGACTTTTGCGCAAGCAGCCAAATCGTACTCGTCCTCGTCGTCGTCCTCGTCCTCGAATCCGGCCACGCGGAGCGATGGAGCGATGAAGTGTTGGACTACTGCGCCAAGTCCGAATTGCACCCGCGTAGCGGCTTTGGGTTTCTGTAAGGGCGGCAGATTGCCCGTTCCGAGCAAGCCCCATGGCCTGCGCTCGTAGCCAAATCGTCCTCGTCCTCGTCTTCGTCCTCGAAAGGCGCCTTCTTCACAGCGTTTCCCAGCCACCCAGAAATCAGTCTAACAATGGCGCTTCAAGACTTCGTTAAACCCAAAACCTTCAAGGACAGCCTGCCCGACGTAGCTTCTTCACTTATCGGCTGCCCCTCAGACCGCTAGCGGAGTCGGGAGGACCAGAAAATCCTCGCCAAAATCATTGGGCTGCTCTGGTGCTCGTACAAATCTCTTCCGCCGCGGAGCGCAAGCCCTAGCTCCGTAGGAGCGAAATCTTTATAGCGACGGTAACATGAACGGAAACAGCTCCGTTAGGAGCGGCATAGAAGGTAGGTCCCAACTAGATGTCGCTCCTATGGAGCTGGTTTCGTTTTTTGCGCCTTGAGCTATAAATATCTGACTCCTACGGAGCCATTTTCGGTCGTTTGCCAGGCTACTGCTCAACGCAAACGCCGATATTCGCTTGGAGAAATACCGACTTCTCGGCGGAAGATTCGCGCGAAATGGCTTGGACTCGTATAACCAACCTCCAGGCCTATCTCGATTGCGCTCCGGTTAGTCTCCCTCAACAAACGGCGAGCCTTCTCCAGTCTTAGATCAATAAAATATTGTGAGGGTGTGAGCCCGGTCGTGCGTTTGAACGCGCGGCTAAAATGGAATTCGCTCATGTCTGCTTCTCGAGCCAGGCGGATTAGGCTAAACTCATCTGCCAAGCGAGCTAACATCAGAGCCCTGACTTTGCGTAGCCTAAACCCCGGCAAGCCGCCTTTGTATTCGTGGGTGGTTTCACCGGCATAGGTTCGCACTAAGTGTCCGGCAAGACTTTGGGCGATTCCTTCAACAAACAGAGAGCTACTTCGATAACGTGACAATAGCTCTTTATGGAGCCCATCTAATAGAGCCGACAGAAAATTGTCCTTGAAGCCAGACAGATCCCGAAGACGCGTTGTTTCCTGATCGGTTGGGAATGCTTCTTCAATGGCGCGGTTGAAGACTGGCAGTCCCAGATAAAGATGCATTGTCTCAAACGGTTCCGGTCCGATCGCTCTCCAACGCACTTCGTACGACAATTGGGATGCAGTTAGGAAAAAATCTCCTGCTTCGACGCGGGTCTTGAGCCATGGACCCGCGGGTTCGCGTTCCTCCACCACGGCGGCTCCGGAGAGAATCCGTACTATGCGCGGCTCGGCGACCGCGGGGTAAATGACACTCTCCTCAACGCGCGGCTCAGAGTAAATGCGAACCAGCAGATTCTTCCACGCATTACTTGCGGCAATCAATCTGCCGACAAGAAATTGATCGAAAGCTTCCGCAGAAGTGCTTTCCGGAGTCATCATCATTTATCCTAGGGCTCGCAGACTCATCCGGCAGCCGCCGGACTCTAATCTTCCCAGCGCTTCCGACTTCGCCCCATCTCCCCCTTTAGCTACGTCGGACAAGTCGCGCCTCGGCCTCGCAAGCGAGGCAGCACTCCACGGGCATCTGCCCGCCCTCCTTGAACTCCTCGAACTCCTTGAACTCCTGAACTCCTTTTCTACCGTTAGTTCAGTCGAACACCGCCGTCGATGATCAGCTCCGTGCCGGTAATGTTACTCGAATCTTCAGACAGCAGGAATCTGGCTGCCCGAGCCACTTCTTCAGACGTCCCGAACCGTTTCAAGAGCGACTTGCCAACAATCGTTTCTTCAAACCCCTTCAGCTGGTCAGCGGGCAGGCCGACTTTCCTTATTATCGGAGTGTCAATCGGTCCGGGGCTTAACACATTCACCCGGACGCCGCGTGGGGCTAACTCGACCGCTAAAGTCTTACCGAGGGAAATGACCGCAGCCTTAGTCGCCGAATAGATCGAGGTGGTGGCGAAGGCGATAGAGCCGGCGATGGAGGACGTAAATACGACCGAGCTCGGATTAGCCAACAAAGGCAGCAGCGATTGAAGCTGAAAATAGAGACCGCGTACGTTCACATTGAACATGTCGTCAAAGTTCTTAGGCGTTGCTGCCTCGAGCGGTTGGAACGTCGCGATGCCCGCATTCAAGAAAGCTCCGTCGAGATGATCCGCAAATGTTCTGATTTTGTCACCTAGCGCCTGGGCAGCAGCCAGATCAGCGGAATCAGAGGGAAGGACGACCACATCGCCGAGAATCTTTTTAGCGGAAGCCAGCGTCTCGGGATTGCGTCCGGTAACGATCACCTTTGCGCCTTCGGCGCTTAAGAGTTGAGCCGTGGCCAGACCGATGCCGGTAGTTCCGCCAGTGATAAGAACGGTTTTAGTGTTCATGAGTATAGATCCTTAGTTCCGTACTATTGAACTATTGGACTATTTGTCAAGTCCGGGTTATCAATACTTCGTGAGGCCCCTTTTCCATCCCGCTCTCAGCGACATTACTGTCGAAGGCCTCCTCTATGCCTTGTCCGATCCTGTGCGCGCCCAAATCTACGCAGAAATGCTAGCATCGGAATGCCCCTTGAACTGTTCCAACTTCCGCAGAATCGACAACCGCACCTTGCCTAAGGCGACCCTCTCCCAGCATTTCAAAATCCTGCGCGAATCCGGCCTGATCCGTAGCGAACGCAAAGGTGTCGAAGTGCACAACACGACCCGTATCGCGGAACTCAAGGAACGTTTCGGCGACATGCTCGTCGCCATCCTGACTACCTACGCTGCCCAAAATTCGAGCCGGCACAGATCGAGTCTTTCTCTACGCCATCCTTAACCTACAGAAGCTAACTTGGCGGAGCCGAGCGGCCATCGCCCCGAAGCGGGCAATAGGACTAAGCCTGGGGTTCTATGACCACGTCCACACGATGACCCGCCCTCACAAGGCGCTTCGTTCTCGTCCTCGTCGTCGTCCTCGTCCTCGAATCGGGCCGCGCGGAGTGATGGAGTGCGGGAGTGTTGGAGTACTGCGCCAAGTCTGAATTGGACCCGCGTAGCGGGTTGGGGGTGCTGAAGGGGCGGTAGATTGGTTTTACGAGGGTGAACCTAGACGATCAACGG
>Ga0185299_10001225_pt1 | contig 53276 bp, 38 predicted proteins | sample PaiPotPPA55metaG_FD_128002 | JGI IMG/M metagenome (GOLD analysis project Ga0185299, IMG submission 128002) | Iron sulfur acid spring bacterial and archeal communities from Banff, Canada, to study Microbial Dark Matter (Phase II) - Paint Pots PPA... ... | reverse complement strand
TAAAAACGACCGTGCGCCCCGTTCGCCGCAGTTCCGCAAGGCGGTCCAGACACTTTGCTTGAAAAGCGGCGTCTCCGACCGCCAGGACTTCATCGAGTAACAGAATGTCGGGATTCAGATGTGCAGCTATGGAAAATCCCAACCGCACATACATCCCTGAAGAGTAGCGCTTTACCGGCACGTCAATGTACTGGCCGACGCCTGAAAATTCGATAATACTATCCATCTTCTGGCGAATTTCCGACCTTCGCATCCCGAGCATAGCGCCGTGCACATTGATATTCTCGCGGCCGGTGAGCTCGGGATGAAATCCGGAGCCGACTTCAACCAATGCCGCCATTCTTCCTCGCACCGTGATCTCACCCGATGTAGGGGTGGTGATGCTGGAAAGAATCTTCAGGATTGTTGTCTTGCCTGCGCCGTTGTGTCCTACGATTCCCAGAGCTTCCCCTTGTCGAACCTGAAAACTGACGTTGCGAAGCGCCCACATGGGGGACCATCGTCGCCTGACAAGATCCGAATACCACGGTTTCGGTGATCGGCCCGGTGTTCGCAACTTGTACTGCTTCGATACTTGGTCCAACTGTATGTCGATCATCTTTAGTTTTTGTTCTAAGTTCTAAGTCTGGGTGCCAATTCGTGTTGATTCCAATTGCGATATTCAGATGATGTCGGCCATAGTGGCTTCGGAAGACTTGAAGTAGGCGTACGCAATCGCAAGACAGGCGAAAGCGATGATGGCCGACAGCGCCAGGCTTGATGTGTCCGGTCTGCGGCCCTGGAGTAATACGGTGCGAAAATTTTCGATCAAACCCGCGATCGGGTCGAGCAAGTAAAACTTTCGAAAGCGCACGGGCACCGATTGCAGTGAATACACGACGGGGATGGTAAACATCCACACCTGCAGCACCAGCGGCAAAGCCAGTCCAATATCGCGGAACCGGACATGGATCGCTGAGAAAAACAAGGCAATAGCGGCGGCAAAGCCCGCCAGCACCATCAGAATCGGGATTGCATAGAGCAGATTCCAGGTCGGTGAGACTCGGTAGTGAGCCATAAACCCGGCCAGAATCACGCATCCTATAAAAAAGTCCGCCAAGCCTGCCGTCAAGTAAGACAGGGGGATGATCTCACGAGGAAAATACATCTTGGTGAGCAGATTCGGATACAAAACCAGTCCGTGCACGGCGTTCGAAATCGAGCTGGAAAAGAATAACCAGGGCAGAAGCGCACACAACACGAACAGTGGATAAGGAATCCCGCCCGTAGAAATAGTGGTCACACGGGTGAAGACAAGCGTGTATATGGTCATCAGGGCAAGAGGCTGAAGCGCCGCCCACACCCAGCCGAGAGCAGATTGCTTGTAGCGAACTTTAAGTCGAAACAGGCTGAGGATCCAGAGAAGGTCCGCATATTTCACCAGCGTCTGCACACCACTGAAGATCGTCCCAATGGAAAAAGCCGGCGGACGAATTACTCTGACCGGGCGCAGTCGGTCGCCCTCGATGCCTGCCTCCGATTTTCGGACCCGCGATGACGCCAGCGTCTCGCCCGATGGTACAACGGACGAACTCACCGCTCCATCGGGACGCTCGGCCATCCCTGGTTCCCCTTTGTTCAATGTGCTTGCAAGCTCTTAAGATTTGGATTCCAGTGAATAGCTATTGTGTTGAGAGAACACATAGGCTCGCTGGGTTTCGACTTCCCTGATTCCTTGCAACCTGCCCGCCAGGATTTGACCGATGATCCCGACCTGGGGCTGCCGGAAGAACTCATCGTGCCGGCAATTCAGCTCACAGGTTTCGACACCACCCATGGAACGAGATCCCCAACCCATTTGCCGATCCCGAATGTAATAGTAAGGCTGGCGCACCCTTTTAAACAGCAGCACGGGAGCTTGAAACTGCGGCTCACGGAACTTTTCGCCCGGCCAATAGGTTTCATCCCACCCGGCCTCCGTGCCGTTCCCGTTCCCGAGAAACAAACCCTTTACGAATCTCCTGGTGGTAGCGAGCCGTTCTTGCCGTGGAAGACGACGGAAAATCTGGAATCTCTGCCGGTAATAGTCAAGCGTCCACAGCAGACGGATCTGAGAATTCTCCAACACCCAGGTATCAAAGTTTGCGAAAAGGGCGACTTCCTCGTGCATCGATTCCAGTTCGAGGATAACCTCCTGCGCAATCAAAACTCCCCCACACATACCCCCAAGGCAGTAAGGTCCGTGGGGCTGCACCGATCGCAGCGCGGCCACATGCTCCTTGGCGAGGGCCCGCAGCTCGTCCTTGGTGAAAGGCCGTCCCCAAACGATCGGTGCATGGCCCTGTAGCTTGTAAACCGACTGATTGTTTCCCATGTGTTGTGCGAGCAGGGACAGCCCGAAAGTATCCACGCCAGGTGCGGCGATCGCGAAAAAGGGGACAGCGCCGTCACCTTCTTGCAGCTGCATCAGCTCGGGATCGGGCGGTGGAATAATGTTCTGGCGCAACAGGGGCGCGAAGGTTTCAATCGTTGGGGCGCGAAAGATCGCCGAGACAGGAATCTGCTTGCCCGTGATTTCTTGTATACGGGCAATAAGGCGCACAGCGATAAGCGAGTGCCCACCTACGTCAAAGAAGCTGTCCCGAATCCCAACCTCGGAAAGCCCGAGAATCTCTTTCCAGACGTCGACGAGCAACTCCTGTTCCCGGTCGATAGGCTTGAATCGGCGTTCGGAGCTACTGCGGGCAGCAGCCGGGGACGTCCCTCTTGGTTTCTCTTTCCGCTCCTTCTCAGTGGGAATTACATTGAACGCGTCGCCGGATTCTGCCAGGCTCGGCATAGGCAGCGAAAGAATATTGCCTTCTGGATCCGATATAACGCGTTCGAGAATTGAAGCGTAATCACTCAACAGCCGGGTGATACGATCCTTCCTGAAGAGGTTGGTGTTATACTCGACTTGTGCCCACCATTTCCGGTCGATGTCCTCGATCAGTGTCATGCTGAGATCAAAGATTGATGTCTCCGCGCTGACCACGTAAGGAAATGCGATCAAGTCACCGAACTCGTGCGATCGCACGGCTGACTTGAGGGTGGCAAACATCACCTGAAAAAGCGGGTTGTAACTGAGATTGCGTTCGGGCTGAAGTTCCTCGACTATCTTTTCAAAGGGAACGTCGGCATTGGAAAATGCGCCCAAAATTGTCTCGCGTACCCGAGCGACCAAATCCGTGAATCGCGGATTGCCGGACAGGTCATCGCGCAAGACCAAGGTGTTGACGAAGAATCCGATCAACCCCTCCGTCTCCACCTGATCACGTCCCGCGACCGGGATGCCTACCACGACGTCATCTTGTTTCGCATGGCGACAAAGCAGGACCTTAAACGCAGCCAACTGCACCATGAAGGGGGTGGCATGGCAACGAGTTGCGACCTTCTCAATTCCTTCGATGATGTCGCTCGAAATGGGCGCTACCTCAATCGCCCCTTCGAAAGTTTGCTCCGGCGGCCGAGGAGCATCCGTGGTCAACTCCAGCAGAGCCGGCGCCGCTTTAAGTCTGGTATTCCAATAATTGAGTTGCTGCTGCACTTCGTCTGTGTGAAACCATTGCAGCTGCCACTCCGCAAAGTCACCATACCGAATCGGCAACGAGGGCAGGGACGACGCTTGGCCCCGCGAAAAGGCACCGTAGAGCTCTTCCAATTCTTTTGCGAAGATCTGCAGTGACCAGGCATCCGTAACAATGTGATGCATGGTGCAAAGAAAAACATGATCGAGGGGCGTTGCCCGGAACAGTCGCACCCGAAACAGAGGTGCCTTACCCAAGTCGAAAGGTTGCATAACTTCTCGGCGGGCAAGCTGGTACGCCTCTGCAGTGGGGTCGGCGACCCCCGTCAAATCCGTGATCGGTATCGCAACCTTGCAAGTATCGGCTACAACCTGTTGGAGTTTTTCTCCCTCCAGCCGGAATGCCGTTCGCAGGCTGTCGTGCCGGTTTACCATCTCCTGAATGCTCGAGTGAAGTGCGGTCAGGTCGAGCGATCCTCTCAGCCAGAGGCCCAGATGCACGTTGTAACCACTGTTTTTCGCTTGCAGCTGATCCAGAATCCACAAACGCTGCTGTGCCAAAGATGCCGGGTAAATGTAGGTTGGGCCCGCCTGCAGAAGAAGGTCGGCTAGCCGGTTCTTCTCTTCCGCCTTGCCTGACTCCACGTCTTGGCTTCCGTACCGCATACCGATTAACCTTCCCTACTCAGAGGCGCACGTTCGCCAGTTGGCTGTTGTTAGACGCTCGTTGTCGAGCCACCGTCTTGCCTGGAAGAGAGAACCAAAACTGCGATGTAAGGCAACAGCCGCAACCGTATGAATTTGGGAAGGAAACTCCGGGCACAACTCTGGAAACAAGAGACGGAAGTGACATCTTAAAATCCTGAACCAACCCTCAAACCTCAAAAAAATCCGGCGGACTTACGGCCAGGAGTCCAAAAAGCCAAAAAATAGTCTATCACTTACGTTCCAGTCCGAGAGAGCGTTTCGGTCAGGAAAAAACGCTGGCTGGGCTGAAATCTTCAAAATTCCGAGCTGGGCACGGGTCGAAGCCTAGAGTCGCTACGACATCGGGATAGGATCACAAAAACCAACCGAAAATACTATACAGCGAAATACTGATATGAACCTGCATCGCTTTTCGGGCATACTCGGTGCGCGCTTTTGACCGCCGGCCCTTGCCCGTAAGGGTTATACTGGGTCCTTCAGGAGACTGCTGAAAGGCTTGTACAGAAGGCAGTTTCAGGACTCCGACCCTCAGTGTTAGGCGCCATCAAGGAACTCATATACAGATGACTCGATCGGCGTTTCCCGCTTCGTTCGCGCAGGAGAGACTGTGGTTTCTCGATCAACTTGATGCGGGAACAGCCGCCTATAATATCCCCCGCGCCTTCCGGATTAGCGGTCCCCTGCAGGCTGATGTGCTGACCCAGGCTTTCGAAACCGTCACGCAGCGTCACGCCGCCCTGCGCACCGTCTTTGATTCTGTTGAAGGCGAAGCCCGGCAAATCGTTTTATCCAATGTGGATGTAAAGATCCCAGTCATCGATCTGACTGGTATTCCGAAAAGTGAGCGCGAGTCCGAGGCTCTACGCATTGCTGGTGAGGAAGGGAAGAAGCCTTTTGACCTGAATGAAGGTCCGTTGCTCCGGCCAATCCTGGTCCACCTGGATGAGGAATTACATCTTCTCATCTTGGTCATCCATCACATCGTCACCGACGGCTGGTCGATTGCGCTTCTGTTCCGTGAAGTGACGAAATGCTACGCCGCTCTGGTGAACAACGAGACACCGGAGCTTCCCGAACTACCTTTGCGCTACGCCGAGTACGCACAGTGGCAACGCGAGTACATGAGCGGCGATGTGCTCAGGAATGAGATTGAACACTGGAGAGGCAAGCTGGCCGGCGCGCAGACGCTGCTTGATCTGCCTACTGATCATCCGCGCCCCACCGGCCATAGTTGGCACGGCTCAACCGAGGGAATCAGCCTGGATGCAATCCTGCTGGCGAAGCTGAAGGCCCTCGCACAGACCGAGCGTTGCACTCTGTTCATGATTGCTATGGCTTCATTTCAGGCTTTGCTCTGGAGGTACACGAACCAGGAAAGCATTCTCATTGGAACTCCGATCGCCGGGCGCAGCGAAATCGAAGTCGAAAATATGATTGGATTGTTCGTGAACACGTTGGTCTTCCGTGCCGATTTTCCGCACAACCTGACCTTTCGACAGCTGATGCAACAGGTGCGGTCATTCGCTCTGGAAGCCTACACCCACCAGGACGTTCCCTTCGAGAAAGTCGTCGAAGAGTTAATCCCGCAGCGTTCGTTGGACACGCATCCGTTGTTTCAAGTGATGCTCACTTTCCAGAATATTCCAAAGCAAATTTTTGAGATTCCAGGACTGACCATCAAGGAAATGCCTTTCGAGGCTGGGATCGCCAAATACGACCTGTCCGTCGAGGTTAGGGAGGACGACGGTGAGTTCCACTGCCAATTCGAATACAACACTGACCTCTTCGAGCTTTCTACGATTCGCCGGATGTTGGGGCATTTTGAAAAGCTGTTGAATGCTGTGGTGGAGAATCCGGATCTGACGGTGGCGCAAATTCCGATCATGAGCGCGCGCGAGCGCCAGCAGGTGCTTGGCGATTGGAATCAGACGGCAGCCGGCTATCCCAGGGATTTGCCTCTGCACAGAGCATTCGAAAATCAGGTGAAGACCTCTCCCGGCGCGACGGCGTTGCTGTTTGCAGGAAGAGAGTGGAGTTATCGGCAGCTTAACGACCAGGCCAACCGACTGGCAGACCGGCTCATCAAGAATGGGGTCAGGCCGGGTTCGCTGGTGGGAATTTTTCTTGAACGTTCCCCGCAAATGGTGGTGGCGCTTCTAGGTGTCCTCAAAGCCGGAGCTGCCTATGTTCCCCTTGATCCCGCGTATCCGAGCGAACGGCTGCGATTCTTGATTGAGGATGCCTCGCTGTCGAGCGTCGTTACTCATCCGTCGATCATGAATCAGCTGCCGAGTAACGCGCAGAACATTGTTGCGTTCGACAGCGACGGCGATGGTCCCAGCGGCGCGCCCGTCAGCAATCCTTCAGTATTGGTTTCGAGCGATCAGCGTGCCTATGTGATTTACACCTCCGGTTCAACCGGAGTCCCTAAAGGTGTAGAAGGAACGCACCGGGCCTCGATGAATCGCTTCTCCTGGATGTGGAGAACCTATCCATTCAAAGGTGGAGAGGTTTGTTGCCAGAAGACGAATCTGGGATTCGTTGACTCCATCTGGGAAATCTTTGGTCCCTTGCTGGCGGGAATTCCGAACGTGATAATTCCTCAGGAGGCCGTGCGTGACCCCGAGGAGATGCTGCAGGTGCTGGCCCGTGAGCGCGTGACGCGTATCGTTCTGGTTCCATCTTTGTTGCGCACGCTTCTCGATCATGCCCCGAATCTGCAGCATCGGGTGCCAGACCTCAAGCTCTGGTCCTGCAGCGGCGAGATTCTACCGGCTGATCTAGCCAAACGCTTCCACCGAGCGTGCCCGCAAGCTACCTTGCTGAATGTTTATGGTTCGTCCGAAGTCGCTGCGGATGTTACCTGCCACCGGGTAGGGGAGAGAGATTTAGCTTCCTCCGTAGCGATTGGTAAACCCATTAGCAATACACAAATTTATCTAGTGGACGAATTCGGCGAACCCACCCCCGTTGGCATTCGCGGCCAGATTTTTGTCGGCGGAGATAATCTGGCGCGGGGATATCTGAATCGTCCGGAGTTGACGGCGGAACGCTTCGTCACGAATTGGCTGGCGCCGGAACAGTCACCGCGTTTGTATCGCACCGGAGACCTGGGCCGCTTTCGCAGTAATGGCGAAATCGAGTACCTGGGCCGAGTCGACAATCAGGTGAAGCTGCGCGGGTTGCGCATCGAGTTGGGCGAAATCGAGTCGGTGCTGGCGACGCATGCAGAGGTTGCTGAGGCGGTGGTAGTTCTGAGAGGCGAAGGCGAGCAGCAGAAGCTGGCAGCCTATCTGGTGATGAAGGACGACAATGCAGCGCCTTCGGCGGGAGAGCTGCGGCGTTATCTGCGGACGAAACTACCGGAACACATGGTGCCGGCCAGTTACTGGCAGGTGGAAGCATTGCCGTTGCTGCCGAGCGGGAAGGTCAATCGGTCGGCGCTGGCTGGGTGTGGAGCAAAGCCGCTGGTGGATCAGGAAGAGCTGGTGGGACCGCGCAATGAGGTAGAAGCGAAGCTGGCCGAAATCTGGCGGGAGTTGCTGCAAGTGGAGCAGGTGGGGATCGAGCAGAACTTTTTCGAGCTGGGCGGACATTCGTTGCTGGTGCTGCAGGTGACGGCGCGAATCCGGCGGATCTTTGAAGTGGAGTTGGCGGTGCGGAGTGTATTTGAGGCGCCGACGATTGAAGGACTGGCGCTGGAGGTGGAGAAGGCGCGGGCTCTGGGCCTGAAAGCCCGCTCCCCCATTTTGCAAGGCCGCCGCCAAACAGTCGAGGCAAGCCGGGAGACTCTGCTGGCGCAACTGGACAATTTGTCTTCCGCAGAATTGCAGAGTTTGCTCCAGCGAGTACTTGATGGCAAGCAGCCTGCATAGCAGGCCTGGGCAAGGGCGGGAACTGAATTCTGATCGCGGTACTTTGGGATTTTCTATTATGTGCGTACATGATTTGGTGGCTCTGCAAGCTCATGCGGTTCCGGACGCGGTTGCCATCATAGGTGGTGACAAGAAACTCACGTACGGTGAGATGAATGCACGGGCGAACCACCTCGCTAACCTTCTACGTTCGCGCGGGATCAAGGCGGAAGTCCCGGTTGCTCTTTTTCTGGAACGCTCTCCCGAGTTGGCAACGGCCGCCCTGGCTGTGTTGAAGGCGGGAGGCGCCTACGTGCCGCTGGATCCCAGTTATCCTCCTGCGCGTATTGCGATGTTGTTGGAAGATTCCGCCGCTCCCGTCGTGCTGACTCATTCTTCCGTTGCTAACAAACTTCCATCGGGAACTTGGCAGACGATTGTGGTTGATGCCGAGGAAGGCGAACTCGCTGAGCAACCCTTGGTCGCGCCCAGTGTCCGGAGCAATGCAGAGGACTGCGCCTATGTAATCTTCACATCAGGTTCGACTGGCCGGCCCAAGGGGGTGCAAATCACGCACGCCAACTTGCTGAATCTGGTGCGCTGGCACCAGCGCGCATTTAATGTTACGTCGGCTGACCGGGCCGCCCTGCAGTCGAGTCCCGGCTTTGATGCGGCCGTTTGGGAGTTGTGGCCGTACCTGACCATGGGCGCGAGCGTGCACGTTGTGGATGAGGCCATCCGCACGGCACCCGACCATCTTCGCGACTGGATGGTCGCGCATGGAATAACCATCAGCTTCGTTCCCACGGCTGTTGCCGAGTGTCTGGTTATCCTGCCCTGGCCACCGAAAACCGATCTTCGCTTCTTGCTGACCGGTGCTGATACTCTCCGCCGATATCCCGCGGCTCATCTGCCCTTTGCCCTGGTTAACAATTACGGTCCCACGGAGTGTACGGTGGTTGCAACTTCTGGAGAAATTCCTCCTGATGGCGAGTCCAAAGTGCTCCCCTCCATTGGCCGAGCCATCGACAACGCTGAGATCCATATCGTAGATGAGCACCTGAATCGCGTACCCGACGGCACGCCTGGAGAATTGCTGATCGGAGGCGCCGGTGTCGGACGCGGATATCTGAATCTGCCTGAACTGACGGCTCAGAAATTTGTACCTGATCATTTCAATAAGGCAGCAGGCGCGTGTCTTTACCGCTCGGGCGATCTTGCTCGCATTCTTCCTGACGGCCAAATTGCATTTATGGGACGGATCGATGAACAGATCAAGATCCGCGGATATCGCATTGAACCGGGCGAAATTACTGCGGCCCTGGACCGGCATCCAGCAATCAGTTCGAGCTACGTCGCGGCTTATACGGGCGACTCGGGAGAGGCGCGTCTTGCCGCATATATCGTCCCGACATCGAACGTCTACCCAAATGCCGCCGAACTACGCGCGTTTCTCGGTAGCTGTCTGCCGGACTACATGGTGCCTTCGACATTTGTAAAACTTACGAGTGTACCGGCATCCGCGCATGGCAAAGTGGATAGGGCCGCGCTTCCGAAGCCTACCTCGGAGAACCAATTGAGCGACGTTTCCTTCGCAGCGCCGCAATCTGAAATTGAGCAATGGCTGGCGGGTTTCTTGATTGCTCTGCTCGGAGTGGATCGAGTAAGTAGAGACGATAATTTTTTCAGCCTGGGCGGCCATTCCTTAATGGGGGCTCAACTGATTGCAAAGGTTTATCAGAGGTTCGGAGTGGAACTCTCGCTGAGAAGCCTTTTTGACCATCCCACAATTGCTGAAATCTCCTCCGAGATCGAGCGGTTGCTTTACGCGAAAGTGGCAACGATGAGCGACGAGGAAGCACAACGAATCCTCGAATCTCTCCCCGGAATCCCGGCATGACCGCGGCCAGCGCGCCACCCTCCGTCCCGCCCGCTGAAGATCGCACGCTTAGTCTTTATCAACTGCTCGACCCGGAAGTCCTGGCGAACCCGTATCCTCTCTATCACAAACTGCGCAGCCAGGATCCGGTGCATTGGGATCCTTTTCTGCACGCGTGGGTCGTGACCCGGTATGCAGATGTGGTTCATGTGCTGCATCAGTATTCCGCCAATCGCACACCCACGCCAGAACAACTGAGCGCATTGAACCTGTCGGCTCTCAATCCGATTGCCGAGGTGATGGTTCGCCAGATGTTATTCCTGGATCCTCCGGACCACACCCGCCTGCGCACTCTCGCCTCTGCCGCCTTCACGCCGCGCAGAGTGGAACAACTTCGCTCGCACATTCAGGATGTAATGGATACGCTCCTGGACGCAGTCGTTTCCAAGGGATCGATGGACGTGATTGCCGACTTCGCAGGTCCAGCCCCGGCGATCGTAACCGCCGAACTTCTGGGCGTGCCCGCCGCCGACCATGCGCAGCTCAAGGAATGGTCGCAGGATTTTGCTGAGATGCTGGGCAATTTCCAGCACAATCCAGATCGTTTTTCGCGGGTGCTGCGGAGTGTCGAAAATCTGTGCGGCTACTTTCGCTCGGCCATGCGAGAACAGGCGTCGCACTCTCGCGAGGGCCTGGTCCAAGCTATGATGAGTGCCGAGATCGAAGGCGCCCGGTTCACGGAAGAAGAAATCATCGCCAATCTTATTGTTACGATGGTCGGAGGTCTGGAGACGACAACGAACTTAATTGGCAATGGCGTGTTGACTCTGCTGCGGCATCCCTCCGAATTCGATCGCCTGCGTGCAGACCTTTCCCTGATCCCTTCGGCAGTAGAAGAGTTGCTCCGTTACGAGAGCCCCAGTCAGCACACCGCGAGACTGGCTCCGGCCGATGTCGAACTCGGAGGAAAGAGCATCAGAAAGCGCCAGGCTGTAATCGCCGTGATGGCGGCGGGCAACCGCGATCCTGAACGATTTCCAGAACCAGATGTTTTGGACATCGCGCGGAAAAGCAATCAGCATCTAGCCTTCGGGTGGGCTGCACATTTTTGTTTCGGCGCGGCTCTGGCTCGACTGGAAGGCCAGATCGCCTTCAATGCCATTTTGCGGCGGCTGCCTGAATTGAGGCTGAATGCGCGGGGCCCACTGGTGTGGCGCCACAATCTCGGGCTGCGGGGACTAACTTCATTGCCCGTTGAATTTGCCGCAAGCGACCCAAAGAGAAACTAGTTTCTGCAACCTAAGGACGAGATCCAGTGGGACCTCAATACTCAGACGCGAAACGGAAGTTGCTCGAAAGATATCTTCGCGGCGAGCCGGGCTTGCGGCCCGTCGGCCAGGAGATTCCGCGACGCCAGCCGGGGAAAATCATTCCTCTGTCCTACGCCCAGGAACAAGTGTGGCTGCACGCTCAGCTTGCTCCTGAAATTCCGCTCTACAACGAACCGGTTACGATTCATTACACGGGACCTTTGAATGTCAGCGCACTCGAACAGAGCTTTAACGAGATTCTCCGCCGGCATGAAGCCTGGCGAACTTGTTTCGTCGTAGCGGATGGCAAGCCGGTTCAGGAGGTCAAACAGAATCTCTCCACCTCACTTCCCGTCATCGATTTACGCTCTCTTCCGCGGGAGCAACGAGACCTGGCGGCGGTCGCAGTCGCTACCGCCGATGCTCGAGTTCCTCTTGATCTCGGGAGTGTCCCCCTTTTTCGCACACGGTTAATCCGTCTCGATGAGGAAGAGCATCGCCTCTACCTGACGCTAAGCCACATCATTTTCGATGGAGTTGCGATTTATCGCGTCTTTCTTCCTGAACTGGCGACGCTTTACAAGGCGTACGCTGCCGGCGCGGAGTCTCCGTTACCAGAGCTTGTCATCCAGTATCCCGATTATGCCTGCTGGCAGCGCCAAAATCTCACCCCCGAAGTTCTATCGCAGGACCTCGAACACTGGCGCAACCAGCTTCGAGGTCCATTGCCCGAGACCTACTTGCCCACGGATCGACCGCATGGAAGATCGCAGTCGTTTCGCGGTTCGATGTATCCGTTCAGTTTGAGCACGATCCTGACGACTCAGTTGAGAGAATTTTGCCGTGCCGAGGGAGTCTCCCTGTTCCACGTGTTGCTGGCGAGTTTTGCCGCACTGCTCTACCGCTACTCTGGGGAAGAGCGCATTCCCGTTGGAAGCGTCACGGCCGGGCGCAACTCTCCGGAAACATTGCCCCTCCTGGGATATTTTCTAAACACGGTAGTTCTCCCCGCAGACTTGTCAGGCAACCCTAGTTTCCGCATGCTGATCCATCGCGCCCGCGATCTGACCATCGAGGCGCTGGATCATGACCGTGTCCCGTTTGAACACCTGGTTCGTGAGCTGCGGGTGCAGCGAGATCCAGGATGTAACCCATTATTCCAGGCCTTGTTCTCGCTCGAACCCCCGCTACCTCAGGTTGATCCCGCTTGGCGCTTAACTCAGATGGATGTCGACACGGGTGCGTCGAAGTACGACCTCTACCTGGAGTTGGATGAGCGCCCGGGTGATGTACTGGCTCGCTTCCACTACAGTACCGACTTGTTTGACGCCAAGACGGTTGCTGGCATGGCCGCCAACTGGCGGCGGTTGCTCGACGGAGCGGTTACCAATCCTAACCAGCGACTCTCGGAGTTGCCCGTCTTAACTTCAGACGAACGAAAGCAAATTCTAGAGCAGTGGAACAGCACCGAGAGCGTTTATCCGCAAGCGTGCATTCACGAATTATTCGAGCTGCAGGCTGAACGATCTCCAGAGGGAATCGCTGTAATTTTTGAAGACTCGCAGCTGACCTACCGAGAGCTGAATCAACGCGCGAACCAACTCGCCTGGCACCTGCGACGCAAAGGCGTGGGAGCAAACATACCGGTGGGCCTGTGCATCGGCCGAGGACTGGAGATGGTAATTGCGCTCCTGGGAATATTGAAGGCCGGGGGCGCGTATGTACCCCTGGATCCAAGCTTGCCAGGCGAGCGCTTGAGCTTCATGCTGGCCGATGTCCAGCCGCGGTTGGTCCTGACCAAGCAGAGTTTGCGGCGTGAGCTTTTCGGAAAAGAAACTCTCGTTCTTGACGCAAGTTGGGATGCCATCGCTCACGAGAGCACAACGAATGTGGAGAGCGGCGGTCGTCACCAAAATCTCGCCTATGTGATGTACACATCGGGCTCAACTGGACGACCAAAAGGAGTTCCGGTTGAGCACCGAAGTGTGGTCAATCTGCTCTCTTCCATGCAGCGCACTGTCGGAATGATGCGAGAAGACGTGCTTTTGGCCGTGACGACTCTCTCTTTCGACATCGCTGGACTGGAGATCTATCTCCCGCTGATCTCGGGGGCCCATCTCGTGATCGCGAGCGCAGAGGATGTTGTAGATGGGCCGCGTCTGCGAGATTTGCTCAGCGCTAGGAGCGCGACGATCGTGCAAGCGACTCCCGCCACATGGAGGCTGCTCATAGAAGCGGGATGGCAAGGCTCTTCGAATCTGAAGATTCTTTGTGGAGGTGAGACGTTACCCGCGGAGTTGGCGAAAGAGTTGAGCGTACGTGGTGATTCCCTGTGGAACGTCTATGGCCCTACCGAGACCACGATATGGTCCACCAGCTATCGCGTTACCGGCAACGAGCAAGGGGCTATCCCTATCGGTCGTCCCATTGCGAATACATGTGTCTATATCTTGGACGCCCACCGTAATCCTGTGCCGGTGAATGTTACCGGGGAAATCTACATCGGCGGGGACGGGCTGGCGCGGGGATATCTGAATCGTCCGGAGTTGACGGCGGAACGCTTCGTCACGAATTGGCTGGCTCCGGAACAGTCAGCGCGTTTGTATCGCACCGGAGACCTGGGCCGCTTTCGCAGTAATGGCGAGATCGAGTACCTGGGCCGAGTCGATAGTCAGGTGAAGCTGCGCGGGTTGCGCATCGAGTTGGGCGAAATCGAGTCCGTGCTGGCGACGCTTGCGGAAGTAGCTGAGGCGGTGGTAGTGGTGAGTGGCGAAGGGGAGCAGCAGAAGCTGGCAGCCTATCTGGTGATGAAGGAAGAGAATGCAGCGCCTTCGGCGGGAGAGCTGCGGCGTTATCTGCGGACGAAACTGCCGGAACACATGGTGCCGGCCAGTTACTGGCGGGTGCAAGGGCTGCCGTTGCTGCCGAGCGGGAAGGTGAATCGGTCGGCGCTGGCTGGGTGTGGAGCCAAGCCGCTGGTGGATCAGAAAGAGCTGGTGGGACCGCGGAATGAGGTAGAAGCGAAGCTGGCCGAAATCTGGCGGGAGTTGCTGCAAGTGGAGCAGGTGGGGATCGAGCAGAACTTTTTCGAGCTGGGCGGACATTCGTTACTGGTGCTGCAGGTGACGGCGCGAATCCGGCGGATCTTTGAAGTGGAGTTGGCGGTGCGGAGTGTATTTGAGGCGCCGACGATTGAAGGACTGGCGCTGGAGGTGGAGAAGGCGCGGGCTCTGGGCCTGAAAGCACGTTCCTCAATTCTGCAAGGCCGCCGCCAAACAGTGGCGGGACGCTCGAGTCAAGACGAGCTGCTGGTTCAACTGGAAAAGCTCTCGGCCCAAGAGGCGCGAAGTCTGCTGAAGGCGCTCCTGGCGGGAAAACAAAACTATGAATTTCGATCTTGACCAGAATCGCTGGTACGCTCAGATAGAACTCTTAAAGGCAGGCGTATCCCGATAACCAGAATGACTGTGGCAGAGGCCGGACACGTCGTGAACGCGCCCGGCCGCTCGAATCGCAATGAAGAGGCGGCGGTTTTCCCGCGCTCCTCCCCTTTTACATACCCGGCGTTGCCTGATTCGGGCGTTTATTGTGCAGCGTAACCCGCACTCCACGCTGCGAATTCACCCGAGTAGTTGTGCTCCAGTCGATGTCATCCGTGCTGATGACACCGCTTCCACCGCTCGTCAAGGTGTAGGTAATGCGCCCGTCCTGATAGCCATAACTACTCACTGACAGCGCCATTCCCGTGGTTAGGACGAACACCGGCATGCCCGGCGAACTCCCTGCGTGAACCGCTGCCGGTACTGACACAGACATCGTGACTAAAGAGGCATAAGAGGCCTGCGGAGCTGCCGTCAACTCCACGTTCGGGGTGGTGGTGACATCGCGCACGGCAAGCTGCGGAGTGGTTTGTCGCAACTGCGATTGCTCGAACGACTCATTTCTTGGCTGAGCGAAATAGCGCCACCCGGGCTCAAGCGACGATCGCTGCGCCAGCTGCGGCACCTGAACGTCATCCATTAGCCGCAGAGTCAACATCGACTCTCCCTTGAGAGCCGGCCTCGGACCTCGCGCCGGCAGCATAATTACCTTCCAGGGCCACAAGGGCGGAAGCATCCATTCGACCACGTCGCGCTTGGCGTGCCCCTTCCCACGGATGTCGCCCTCCTTGTCAACCTTATATCCTCGAGTCGCGACGAGTTTCGCGTCCAAAGGAAGATCGCCGCTGGGCAATCCGATGCGGTCAAACTGCAGCTTCATATTTCCTTTGCCGAAAAAGTGTCCCGGCTCCTTCGAGGACTCCAGGTGTCCCACCAGATAGCTGCCGCGTGGAAAGGCCTGCTGGCCGAATTCAGTGACCCCGCGCAGATGGCAGAGAACGGGGTCGCCGACTGCCGCGGTCGCGGTGGAGAAATTAGGTTCGTTGAGAGTGCATTGCAAAAGAGTGCCGGCGGGCAGGACGACGTCCCGCGCACTGGCGCTTAGGGTAAAACCTAGCGTGAGGGCAGCTAGGGTGGCATAGACGATGGACTTCATGGTAGGGCCTCCCGTGTAACGCACCACTCGCGATATGAGATCGCGCCGAACCCGCCCCAGTTCTGCGCAGTTAATCACAGATTTATTCCGGGGTCAATCGCAACCTGTGGAAGAATCGGGATGAATTTAAGCTGCTCGCCAAAGTGGCTAGTCCGAGCGGCAAAACAGCGCCCAAGGACTACAATTTTGCTGAAAGGAGGGCGCTCATGTCTCTACACAAACTGTGCTTATTCGCGATCACCGCTATGCTGGCCGGCTCCGCGAGCGTTGGCGTGCTGAACGTACAGATCCAGGAATACGATGTACCGACTCCGAAGTCGCGGCCGCACGATCCCGCACTCGCTCCTGACGGCTCGCTTTGGTACACCGGCCAAGCAGCCAACAAACTGGGTCGGCTTGATCCCAAGACTGGAGAATTCAAGGAATATCCTTTGAAGACGCCCAACTCCGGTCCGCACGGACTGGTCTCCGACAAGGATGGCAACATCTGGTTTACCGCGATCTCTGCCGGTTACGTCGGCAAACTTAATCCCAAGACCAGCGAGATCGCGGAGTTTCGTCCAGACGGTGGCGCAGAGATCGATCCCCACACGCCCGTATTCGACCGAAAGGGCATTTTGTGGTTTACCAATGAAGAGACAAACTATATCGGACGCCTTGATCCGAAGACCGGAAAGATGAGCCTAATCAAATTGGCTACTCCGCATGCGGTGCCCTATGGCATTGTGATCCTAAAGGACGGCACTCCCCTGTTTTGCGAATTCGGAGCCAATAAACTGGCCAGCGTTGATCCGGGCACGATGAAGATTCGCGAATACGTTTTGCCGGCAGCGGATGCGCGCCCGCGCCGCATCGCGCTGGCGCCGGATGGCACGATTTATTTCACCGACTTCGCGCGCGGATATCTGGGACATTTCGATCCATCCGCGGGGAAGCTGCTGAAAGAATGGTCGTCGCCAGGCGGCTCGGAGTCAGAGCCGTATGGCATCGCCATCACTAGTGATGACGAGGTGTGGTACAGCGAGTCGGGGGTTAAGCCCAATACCCTGGTGAGGTTCGATCCAAAATCGGAGAGCTTTAGTGCGAAGCCGATTCCGTCGGGAGGCGGAGTGGTCCGCAACATGGTGGCAACTCCCGGTGGTCAGTTGTATCTGGCCTGCAGCGGCGTGAACAAGGTCGCTGTGGTGAACCTAAATCGATAGGCGACGGACACGCTCTGCGTGCTTGGTTAAATCCGTGTTCTTAAATTGGGGATGATCCGAACGGAGCCGGCTCGCCCTGTGCACTGACGGTTGCCGAAAAGCAAGATGGCGTTCCCGTCGCTCTCGGAAGGCCATTTTATGATGGCCACTGTCTCACGCACCCGCGCTCGCCGTTCTCGCGAGCGGTGGGGTACGAAGCGCTTCGCTGATTCGACCAAAGTACAAGCGATAAGAGTGGTGGATCCCATACATCACCGGGAATACGACGGTAGCTGCCTGCCAGCCGAAGCGATGGCTTGCCAGGTTGAGCATCGATGTCACTCCCGCGCTAACCACGTAATAGGGGAATGAAAGTTGCACGAGACTCATCCAAGTGCGCCGCATGGAGGTGCTCTGCGTCAGCTTGATGATGCCTGCTACGGGTACGGTCTGCCCCAGGAAGAAGGCTGCGGTCGTTGCCGACAGGTTTAGCGGCAGGGATGACCAGCTCGCATTGCCCAACCCGCTGGCATTCCAGATTAGGTTTGCCATGCTGGTGGCGAATGCCATCATGCTGACGTTGAATAACATCTGCTCCGGCCTGAACTTCTTGTCCGGTTGCGGCCAGCACTGCACCACCGTGGATATGCCGGCAATCAAGACTGCTTCCACCGCGCTTAGATTCACCACCGCCATCAAGAGGAACGGAAGGTTGACTGACATGTTGCCTTCTATCCCTGGCAATTTCACTTTCATCCGCGACGTCGCCGCCGCCAGCGCCAGTGAAGCCAGGGCATAGAAGGGGTGAAGTGTGTGACTTCCGAATGTGGCGTAAGCCGTGCTTGTAATCGCCGCCAGGACCATCGTTCCGATGAATGTCCGCGTTCGCCGTGTATTGTGATTCATGAGCCTCTCCCTTCTCTAGTTGTTACTACTCACGGCTACTGTTCATCGTCTCCGGCATCGGTAAACGCACCGTCGGTGCTCGAGGCTGCCGCACCCCAAACCACGCTTGTGGCTTGAGTGCCCGTGCCCGTGCTGGAACCCCAAACTACGCTAAATGCACTGAGCAGATTGCTATTCCACGGCAGGGAGGCTCCCCAAACCACTGAGCTGCCCGTAACGCTCGCTCCCCAGACCACTGACGCTCCCCAAACCACTGATGTACCCCAAACCACTGAGCCCGCCCCGACGCTTCCGTTTCCCTGAAGCAGCGAAACTGTGCCGTTCGTGGGGTTGTAGGACACTGCCGGCGACAACGCTGCGCCCACGGTGGCCGGTGCGAGGTCGTTATTGGACATCGCGGTCTGCACATTGAGCAAGCCCGCACCAACCGAGAACAGATCGTAAAAGTCGGTGAAGTTCTGCGACAAATGCGGGACCCAGGCAGCGGTGGAGAGCGGAAATGCTTTATAGGCAGTCTTCATCAGGCGCGCCTTCACCTGGTCTGGAGTCAGCGCGCTGTTCTGTTGAAGAAGCAATGCCACGGATCCGGCGACGACCGGCGTTGCCATACTGGTTCCGCTCAGCGTGAAGTAGTCTTGGTTGCCGTCGTTGCCAGTAAGCACTTCATTTGGATACTGGGATTCCAGGGTTGCGCCAGGAGCCGACAACGAGACGATGCCGTTGCCGGGAGCCATAATATCGGGCTTTACCACGTGATCGTATGTGGTGGGACCCTTGGAACTGTAACTGGCTTTTGTCTCGGCGGCAGGAGATGAAGATCCATTACTCTTCATGGCACCTACGGTAACGACGTAAGGGTCATTGCCGGGAGCCGTAATGGTTCCAAATCCCCTGCTTCCACTGACGCTCACGCGTCCGTAATTGCCGGCTGCCACCACCACTACAATTCCTGCCTTCCATGCCGATTCCACCGCCTGGCAGAGAGGATCATGAGCGTAGCCGACGAAAATGCCGCGCCCCAGGGACAAGTTGATCACTCGGATGTTGTAAGTGTTCTTCAGGGCAATCGCCTCTTCGATGGCCGCGATCACGTTGCTGTCGCTGCCTGAGCCATTGAGATCAAGCACACGAAGATCGATGAGGCTGACGCCCGGGGCGACGCCGGAATAATTTCCACCGGACAGATAACCGTTCCCGCCGATGATTCCGGCGACGTGCGTACCGTGCCCGTAAAGATCGTACATTGCACCGCTCGAGTTGGAGGTCGGGGTGCCCGTGAAATCCTGACGATAGACCACACGCGAATTCGACTCAGTCGAGTCCATCAGATCGGGATGACTGTCGTTAATGCCGCTGTCGATCACGGCCACGCCAATCCCGGTTCCGTCGTAACCTGCGTTCCAGGCTGCGTTGACGCCCGTGACCACATCCGTAACGTCATCCAGTCCCTTCATGGGATGGTCGATGCTTACGGAAAGAATTTCAGGGTCCGCTTCCAGGGCAGACAACGCGCTGACCGGAATCGTCAGAGCTATGCCCTTTACGGAATGGAGCCTGTGGTTCAGGCGGCCGCCCATTCGCCGCACTCTGCCTTCTTGGTCGGCCTGCGGAACCTGTTTGTACTGAACGATGACCTTCACCATCTCACTACGCGCTGCCCCACGGTGGGCGCGCGCAACCGCAGGCGCTAGGTCGGGGGCGAATTTTCCAACCGGTCTGCCGCCTTCCCAATTTTGGGCGAACGCGCTCTCCGTCAGCAGGAGCAGCAACAGCATGCTCAAGCGTTTTCCCCAAGCCGCGCTGTGACGCTCGCTGCGGCCGGGGCTTTTAGGTTTCAATGTCTCCGACATAAAATCTCACCCTTCCTGATCGCCCAAAAACGAATGTGGCACAAAACAGTGCTTCGACCCGGCTTAGCTAGTGCACGGGCCATGCCAATCAGGTCTTCGTAAGTTGTTGATGCGATTGAATATTTGAGGCCTAGGCGAATGTGATTTTGAGCCAGTCTGTCCCACCCTCATGGGCATGGGCCAAGTTGTCCCCTCGAATCGAGCTGCGGTTACTTCAGTTTCGTCGGGGTGGTTACCTTGCGAAGGCAGGGTATTCGGTAGCTTTGTCTGGGTTGGCGGCGTGTGGGTCAGAGAATCGAGGTGAGGTTTAACGTGCCGTTGCCGCTTCGGTTTTCATCGGCGGTTGAGAGTTCGAGAGCAGGATCCGCGGCAGGGCAGCCATCAACCTCTGCGTGTATTCGTGCTGAGGATGACGGAATATCTGATGAGTCGTTCCGCATTCTACGATCGCACCTTGGTGAAGGATGGCGATGCGATCGCAAATTCCCGCGACGGATGCAAGATCGTGAGAGATGTAGAGAATGGCCATGCCGATGGAGCGGTTGAGTTCGCGAAACAGCGCGAGAATCTCGGATTGGGTAATCACATCGAGAGCGCTCGTGGCTTCATCAGCGATCAGCAGCGCGGGACGATGCATGATGGCCATGGCGATCAGCACCCGCTGCGCTTGTCCTACGCTCATTTGCGAAGGATATTTGCGTTGAAACTCATCGTCAGCTGGAAGGGAAACATTCTCGAGAGAAGTTCGGATTGCGTTTGCACAGTCCGTACTCGTGCCCGACGCGTGCGCCCGCCACGCTTCCTTAAGTTGAGTGCGGATCTTCAGCGCCGGATTTAGAGAAGCCAGCGGACTTTGCAGGACCAGCGAAACTGCGCGACCACGCAGCGCTCGCAATTCGCGCTGCGAAAGCTGCAGGAGATCGGAATTCTGAAACCTGATTGCGCCTTCGGCCTGAACGCGCTTCTTGTCGAGAAGTCCGAGAATGGCCATGGCCAGTGTGCTCTTGCCCGAGCCGCTTTGGCCCACCAGTCCGAGCACTTCGCCGCGCTGGATTTCGATTTCCACATCACGCAGAACCGGTTGCTTGCCCGCATAGCGCACGGTGAGATGGGCGGACAGCAGAGTCTGGCCTGATGGAGGTTTTAATGGCATTGCTTTAGTGATCGCGCCTTCCATGGTTTTCAGAGCTATTTTCAGATCACTGTGGACCCGTGAAAATCCGTAGCCAAAGATCCTTGGCTACTTGGCCGCCACCGTGAGACGATCCGCATTCCAAAATGTCTGCGGCGACAGAATCACCGGAGCCGCGCCATGCACCGCCATGGACACAGCGGAGAGCGCATTTTTGTTGATCAGGAAGATGAATGGTTCCTGCTCAACCACGATTTCCTGCACGCGATCGAATGCTTCCTTACGCCGCTTAGGATCGGTGGACGCCGCTTGCGCTCGCATCAGGCGGTCAATTTCAGCTTCCCAGGCAGTTTCGGGAGTTTTCTGCTGCGGATTCCACTGATGGTTCTCCGACGAACTCAACCAAACATTCATCTCGCCGTTTGGATCCAGATCTACATTGGTCAGGCCCAGAATGATCGCTTCATAGTCGAAGCTCTGCGTCATGCGCTCGATCAGGGAAGGGAAGTCGAGAGTGACAACGTTTACGTGGATTCCAATCTTCTGCAGATCCTCCTGGATCAGCACTGCCATGCGCTCGCGTGTTTTACTGCCCGCGTTGGTGATAATCGAAAATACAACTTCGTTTCCATCTTTGTCCTTGAGCGCTCCGTTTTCCAGGCGGAAACCGTCGGATTCGAAGGCCTTCAAAGCCGCGTCAGCACTGTACGTCTGAGGCTTGAGCTTGCCGTTGAACCAGAACTTATTGGCGGGGGAGAACGGTCCCATGGCCGGCTGGGCGTGCCCGTGGAAGATAACGCGGCTTAAGTCGTCGCGGTTGATCGCCTCCGAGATGGCGCGCCGGAAGTTGGCCGAGCGAAACCAGTTCTTCTTGTAGGCGGGAATGGGAGCCTTCGCGACTTCATTGAACCAAAGCTGCTCGCTATCGAGCGATGGACCGGCATCATGCACCAACTGCGGCGAAGTTACCGCCAGCTTATCGAAATATTCGCTGTCGAGAGAGTTGATCAGGTCCAACTCTCCACGCTTGAAGCGCAACATCTCCACGTCGCGGTTGGCCTGGATCTCCAAGCGAATCGAATCCAGATAAGGTAGCTTGCGTCCCTCCTCGTCCGTTTTCCAGTAATTGGGATTTCGCTTGAGCAGCACTGTCGCTCCCGGCTTGTAATCGGCCAGCATGAAGGGGCCGAGCACGGCCATCTCTTTCTTCGACGAACGCTCGGAGAGAATCGCGACCTGATCGAAAAGACGGTCCAGTCCGGCTAGGGATGACGGGAAGGTGATCGAAATCTGGGTCGCGGAAATCACTTTCGTTTCTACATTCCCCGCCCCCGAGCGGAAGGCATCACCGGTCGCCGAATGCAGCGCTGGGTCCATTAACTGCTGAACCGTGTAGGCAACGTCTCCCGCCGAAAATGGCGTGCCATCGGAAAATGAAAGTCCGCTGCGCAACTGGAACGTGATCTGCCGGCCGTCCTTGGAAACCTTCCAAGACTGCGCCAACTCTGGTTCGAGCTCCTGAGTCTGGCGGTTCACGCGCACCAGCACTCCGCCTGTCAAATAACGGATTGCGGCGGACGACTCATCCTCGACTTTAAGCGGATCAAAAGTTTTGGGTTCTGAGCGCAGACAAAATTTCAGCTCGCCACCGGCTTGCGCCGCAACATGTGCGGTCAAAAATCCCAGACAGATCACTATGTTTGCGAGTGCTTTTCCGTAAGTTCTCGCCCTTTGTTGTCGCATACTTTCCCAGCCCTTCATGCCGCTACCTCATCGTGCCTCGAGAGCAAAAGCTGAAACGACATCACCACCAGCACCAGCAGAATCAGCGGCACAAACTTCCAGGGCTCATCGCCCAGGGAGACCAAGCCTTCCAACTCTCTCAGTAAGCTTCCCCAGGAAGGCATCGGCTCGGCGACGCCAAGTCCGAGAATGCCCAGGTTCGCCTCACTCAAGATGAAGACGGGAATCGAAATCCAGAACTGCGCATAAAGCACCGGCTTTAAATTCGGCATTACATGAATCCAAAACAGTCTTTGCCCCGGAACCCCTGCGGCCCTCGCCTGGCGGACGAAATCCGCCGAACGGAGCGCTCCCGCGGTCGTGCACAAAACACGCGCAGCCGCCGTCCAGCCCAACAACCCGAGCAACAGAAAAGTCACCAGCACCGATAGCAACGGAGATACATTCAGCGGCATTAATGCTCTCGCGGTAATCAGCAAAAACAACCAGGGCAGCGACAGGAAAAGATCGGTCACCGCCATCGCCAGCCTCGCCCAAACGCCGCCCAAATATCCGGCCAATCCTCCGATCAACGCGGCCATCAGCGTCGAGAGCAACGCGGCCGCCGGAGCCAGCAGCAGCGAAATTCTGGTTCCATAAAGCACGCGGGCAAATCGGTCGCGGCCGATTTCATCCGTTCCCAGCCAGTGGCTTCGAGACGGAGCGGCGTTCGTCGCTTCGCGGTACTGCCGGGCGTATCCCGCTGGAGCCAGCCAGCTCGCCAGGACCGATGCGCACACCACCACAAGCAAAATGACGCACGCCAGCTTCCGCCAGAGATTCATGATTCCTGGCCGCCACGGACCATGTGACCGATTACATCTGCTCCAGAGTTTGCCAACAAGGTTACGAGCGTCACTAGAATCGTGAGGTTAATCAAGAGTGGAAGATCGCGTGCCAGCGCCGCTTGCCAGGCTAGTTGTCCTACGCCCGCGAGGCCACACAGCGCTTCGACCGGAATGGCTGCCCCCACGGCGATACTGACCGACACGCCGGCGACGGCTAGCAGTTGCGGGGCAACGTCCGGCACGACATGCCAGAAAAGGATGCGAGCCTCTCCCAAGCCTTTTGCACGCCCGGTGATGATGTGGGGCAGAGAATAGGACTTCGCCAGAAGGTTGCGCGTAAAACGGTAAATCCTTGGGAATACGATCAGCGCGATCGCCAAGGAACCCGGCACATTCCACAGGACGGAGAGCAACGCCAACACCGCGGCCGGAATGCAGAGAAATGTTCCGCTGACTAACGTTGTGAGTAAGTCATAAGCGGCAAACTTTAACCAGGCGGCCGTCAGTGCCATAGTCAGAGCCGCGACCCAAGCGAGCCCCAACCCAACGATCAGCAGTCGCAGTGTGAGGGGAGCGCGGTCGCGGAGCAGACTCCGAACGGGTTGCCCCAGAGCGAGCGAGGTGCCCAAATCGCCATGCGCGGCGCGATTCATGTAGGAAAGATAAAAATGGAATAGGTTGTTCTCCTGCCGCCGGGCCGCGCGTAACGCGTGCACGCTTTCCGCGCTCAGGTGGGGATCGAGCTCTTGCTCGTCTACGTCGAATCCCGGCGCAAGCCTGACTAACGTTGCGGAAAGCAGCCCTCCCAGAAGGACTGTGGCGACTAGCGCCAGCGCGTGTCCGGCAATTCTCATTCTCATAATCTGTTGACCCAGATCTATATCCCCGAAGCCCCTTGGGCCAGCGTGCTCTGACGGACTGCCGCTTCGGCGTGGTGGATTTGCTTTACGGAATACATCCGCCGGTCGGCCTCCGCAAGCAATGCCTCGACGTCGAAGCCATCTTCCGGACAAAACGCCGTGCCCACGCTTAAAGAAACCACATCCCGTCCGCAGGTCTCGCGGCCGGCCGCGATGGCCGCTTCATTCAAGCGGCTGGCCTTTTCGAGCGCCGCTTCCGCTGTCAGTCCGGGTGCGGTGACGACAAACTCGTCTCCGCCCATGCGGGCTACGTAGTCGTAACCTCGGCAAGCGTCCTTCAAGCGCATGCTGAACTCGCGCAGCAATTTGTCGCCTTCCAGATGTCCGAAGGAGTCATTGATTTTCTTGAGTCCGTCAATGTCGCAGACCATGACCGCGAGTGAAGTCTTCATGCGCCGGCAGCGCGCCACCTCCTGCGCCAGGTGGACAAACAGCGAGCGCGCATTGGGTAGTCCGGTGAGGAAATCCGTGGTCGCCGAGCTTTCGGCCTGCTGATATTTCAGCGCGTTCTCCACCGAGAGCGCCACCTTGGAAGCTACTGCCAACAGTATCCGCAGATGGTCGGGGGTGAATGCGTCCTGACTCGAGTGGTACATGGCGAGCACACCCACCACACCATTCAGTCCCTCCAGGGGAACGGCCAGGGCCGACTTCAAGGTTGCATATTTTTCTGGATCGGCGCTGTATCCCGCTTCCACCTGGGGGTTTCCGTTGATGATGGGTTTGCCATTCTCGGCAACCCACCCGCACAAGCCCTCGCCCACGCGAATCTTCAGCGACGACAAAAGTTTGAAATTCTCTCCGCTTACCAGTTCCGGCAGCAGCCAGCCGTTGCGGTTAACGTATACGGCGATGGAGTCGTAAGGAATCAGTTTGCGCAAGCGCATCGACAGTACGGACAGGGTTTCACTGAGGCTCAGCGAATTTCCCAGGTCCTGGCTCAACTCGAACATGGCCTGGGCCTCCTGCCGTGCGGAAGCGATCGAAGCCAGAAAATCCGATTCGACTACAGGCGTCTCGGCTGACTTTTCGAATCCCGCGGCGGGAGCCTGGCCGCGTTCCACGCGAAGATCCTTGGAGAACCCCGAGGGGATGAAGCCCGCGTCGATGGTCTGCGCCATGTGCTCCAGGTCGACGTAGCGGAGTTCAAGAAGCGCCACTACTTTGGGATCAAACCACGTTCCCGATTTTTCCTTCACCGTATTCATGGCCTGATCCAGTGGAATGGCCGATCGATACTGGCGGTCTGACGCGAGCGCATCGAGGCAATCCACGGCCGCCAGGATGCGGGCTCCGATTGGAATGTCTTCGCCGACGAGGCCAGCCGGATAGCCAGATCCGTCCCATCTCTCGTGATGCGAACGCACGATGGGAGCCACGGGGTAGGGAAAGGCCACACGGTCCAGAATCTCCGCACCCACCAGCGGATGAACCTTCATCCTTTCGAATTCTTCGGGAGTGAGCTTGCCAGGTTTGTTGATGATGTGTTCGGGCACACCCAGCTTGCCAATGTCATGCAAAAGAGCCGCCGCCCGTAGGGCCTCGATCTCGCCCGCCGATAGTCCAAGCTCTTTGGCGATTTCCACCGCATAAGTGCGTACGCGCTGCAAATGGGTGTGAGTGGTGTGGTCCTTGGCCTCGATGGCAAGCGCCAGGGCCTCAATGGTTCGCATATTCAGCGAAGCAATTTCCTCTACGTGCCGCTTCTCGATTTCCACTCGCTCCTTCTCAGCCTCCAGTCGTCCCAGGTAGAGCCGGTAGGACCGGTACACCCAATAGATGACGGGCAAGACGAGTAGCGACGTCTCCCAGCCGGCTTGGCGATTGATGATTCCTAACAGGCCGACGGCCGCTGCTCCGACCAGGTAGTAGGGAAACGACCAGAAGTAGCACTCGGACCAAACTTTTCGGCTCGACTTGCCTTCGGTCAGGGAAATGACAATCGCAATCGGCAGTGTGTTGGCGAGAAAGAAAACCAACGCCGCCAGCATGAGCAGAATAGGCTTGTTGGAACCAACTCTTGCGTCCAGCCAGTGGTAGCTGGTGTAGCAGAACACGGTGGCATTCGCCATCATTCCAAATACATTGAACAGGACCTTGACGGGATCCGGACGACTTCGTGCCTGCCAAACGCTCTGTACCAGAGTGGCGGCGCACCCAATGACCAGCGTCTCGGGAAGGCTCAACTCCATGACGCCAAGAAGGATGAAAAGGAAATTCACGGACATGGTGCCGTCAATGCCCGGTAGCTGCACTTTCAAAGCGGATGCCAGAACGGCGACCGCCAGATAGCAGAAAAAGCGCGAGAGATCGGCGGACTGCCAGTGCCAGACGGCAAAGCACAGCACCGTCACCCCCATCGAGGCGGTGATCCCGACAAACAGTTTCGTTCGAATCGACATTGCGTCGTTACGTCTTTGCCGAGGGGAGGCGAGAAACTACAACCGTGCGAGCGAATCTGTCCGCGCACACTTCCGTCCGCGCCTGATCGCTAGGAATCCTAATGTTGTTACAGGTTTTTAAATAGCTTACTAAGGTAACGCGAAAGAGAATTGATTTCGCTGTTTGGCTATTCACGTGTCTGTCTCCGCCGTGTGTCGCCCAGCCATTTCCGATTACTTTCGTCACGATCCGGAGCTGCATAGTTCCTCGAACGCTGACCCGCTATGTCAAGATCAACTCCAAACGTGCTGAATGACAGCAGACAATAGCAATTCGCCACTTCTGAAAACCGCACTTAACGAAAATGACCCGGACCACCGCGGCTCCGCGACAACTTCTCGCTTGGATCAGGATGCCGGCGGCTCCGGCGTGACGGCGGTTCTGTCCGCGGACCTGGCGGGCCGCATCACCGCCTGCAATGAAGCCGCCCTGAAAATGTTTGCTTGCACCGCCGCAGAACTCCTGGGTAAAACGCTGGCAGTTTTCGTCGCGGGTGAAGGCGACGTTGAACCCGAGAAACTGCTGGAGACCATCTTGGGCTCGGTCCGCAAGCAGGGTAACTTTCGTTGTTCCGTCCGATGTAAGAACGATGAAAGCCTTATCGCAACAGACTTATCAGTCACATTGCTTCGTGACGGCCGTTCCGTCCCGGCGGCGATGGTGGCGATGCTCCGTGCCTCGGATGGGAAACCAGACAAGGGGTCGGTTCGTCCGACAGCGCTATGGCCGGAAACAGAACAGGAAAATGAATCTCCGCACACTATCTGCCGTGAGATTGACGGCTCGGCTTTCGTCCTGGCCAGTCCGCTGATGCATAGATTTATGCGCATGGCCGATCGTGTTGCCGGCCACACCGAGACCGTGCTCATCACTGGGGAAACGGGAACGGGCAAGGAGCTGATTGCACGCACCATTCATCAGTCGTCGCACCGTCGCGGACGACCCTGGGTCGACATCAACTGTGCCGCACTTCCCGAAAACCTGGTCGAGAGCGAATTGTTCGGCTACGAGAAGGGCGCGTTCACGGGCGCCGACGTTTCCAAGCCTGGACTCTTTGAACTCGCCGACCGCGGCACTCTCTTCCTCGATGAAATCGGAGAACTGCAGCTTCACACCCAGGTCAAACTGTTGCGCGTGTTGGACGGATATCCTTTTTACCGGCTGGGAGGTCATCGCAAGATCAAAGTGGATGTCCGCATCGTCGCTGCCACCAATCAGGACTTGGAAGCGGCAGTCGCAGCGGGCCGCTTTCGGCACGATCTCTTCCATCGTCTAGGTCAGTTCCAATTGCGAGTGCCGCCGCTCCGGGAGCGCCCCGAGGACATCGTCGCTTTGGCTGAACATTTCCTTCATCTGAAAACATCGCGCAGTTCCTTCGTGCCAGATGCGGTCTCGGCTCTGCTCTCACACTTGTGGCCGGGCAATGTGCGCGAACTGCGCAACCTGATCGCTCGTGTTGCGGTGCAGGCAAATCATCCTGAAATTCAAGCCGCGCAGATTGAAGCGGCAATGTCCGGCAGTCCGACTGCGCAGCGTCAGTCTGCATCCATGCCTGTCGGCAATCTCGACAGCATGGAGGAGCAGATGATCATCCGCGCCCTCGAGAGGAGTGGCGGCCATCGCGCCCAGGCGGCAGACCAACTGGGTATTTCCCGCCGCACGCTCAGCCGCAAGCTGAAGGAGTACAACATCAACATCACAGCCGGGGAGGGCACGAACCCGCTCGGACTCATCAGTCTCGATCAGCAGAAATTCTTTCGGGCGCGCATTCAGCTTGCTGTCACGTTGAAGAACCAGCGGGGTGATTCGGTTCACATCGAGGGCGTGAACCTGAGCACGGGCGGCATGGGACTGGATGGCCTTCAAGAGCCCATGAAATTTGCCGGGCTGCTCGATGTGAGCTTCCCGCTTCCCGACACGGAAGTGGTTTTTCGTGCCAAGGCGCGCATCGTCTGGATGGGCGACGAGGGGCGCGTTGGCCTGCGCTTCGCCGTCATCGATCCTGCGCTGTTTGAACAACTTCAGCACTGGACCAACAAGAAGATGAAAGACGAAGGTTGGGATCTACCCGCCTGATTCCGCTGCTCACATTCGAGAACTTCTAATGCACCGGCGCGGGCTGAGGAGCCGCCTGAGGCGCGGTTGCTCCGGGGCTCGAAAAATTAACCTTGGGAACATCGCGCGATCCCGGCGAAGCTTCGAAATAAGCTTCGTTTGCCTTGAATCCAGCGATACCCGCGAAAAAGCTGTTCGGGAACTGCTGCACATAGGTGTTGTAATCGCGCAGTGTGTCGTTGTAACGTTTGCGCTCGACCGCGATGCGATTTTCCGTGCCCGCAAGTTCATCCTGCAGGCGCAGAAAGTTCTCGTTGGATTTTAACTGCGGATAGTTTTCGACAATCAGGAGCAGGCGGCCGAGCGCTCCGTCGAGCTGACCATTGGCAGCGATTTTTTGCTGCGGTGTTCCCGCGGAAAGCAGTGCGGAGCGCGCCTTAGCGATGTCTCCGAAGACCGTCTGCTCCTGCTGCGCATAGCCCTTCACGGTTTCCACCAGGTTGGGAATCAGATCGGCGCGGCGTTGCAGCACAATATCCACTTGCGACCAGGCCGCCTTTACCGCCTCGTTCTTGCTGACCAGCGTATTCTTCACGCTGACGTACTGGCCAAAAGCAAACAGGACAATCAGCAAGACGATCGCGACTACAACGATGACAGCTATAAGTCCTTTGCTCATGAGATTCTCCTGACAAACGCCTTGTAGGAACTTTACTAAGAGCCTGATGTCCCCGAGTCCAGCATTCTATCAACAGCAGCCGTCACGTGTTCGAGAGCCGCGAGATAGCGCGCAAAGACGTCCGCCACAGCGAACATCTTGCGGTCGGACTTCTTCTCTCGGACGTCGAGCACTTGCAACATCCCGGACGCATCGAATCCGACCTGCCGCGCTAAGGCTTGCACCGCCTCGCGCTTGCCCACGGGCGGGTTATGGCCCAGCACGATCAGCGCGTGACGGAACAGGGTGGCGAAAGAGGATACTGATCGGGTCAGCAGCTCCCACATACGCGAGTCGTTGCCCGCGGCCAACAGCAGGTGCTGACGCAGCAGCACGAGTTTTTCCCGCAACTCGTATTCCACCTGGACCCGATGAAGATTCGCAGGAATGGATAAATCTTTGAAAACGTCCTCCCCGAAAAGCACCCGATGGTGCAGCTTCACGTCCATCAGTTCGATGGTAAACACATCGGCTGAGCGTTCAACTTCATCGCGAGTCATGAACAAAGGCGGCGGTTGTTTCTGCGCATCCCACCATTTCACAGCTGGCGCCAGAGATTGCAAGGCCGGGAAGGAAGCGTCGCGAACCACGCAAAACAGATTTACGTTAGAAAACTCGGGATGAAAGTCCCCCGCGACCGACGATCCGAACAGGATCACGCTCTCCAGGTTGGCTCCAGCCGCTTCTCGAAGACGCGTGACAAACTTTTCAGTCGTTAGCTCATTCGACATATTCGTCCTCGCTACCAGCTGCTGCTGGCGCCTCCGCCTCCCGAACTACCCCCACCGAACCCGCCGAATCCTCCACCGCCGCCAAATCCGCCTCCGCCGCCACCCCAACCACCGCGATCGCCGCCCCCACCGCCGAACATACCTGAAACCAGCATTGCGAAAAGCAGGCCGCGCAGCGGAGTGAATAGAACTACAAGAACGACCACGATCAGCATCACGATTCCGCCGGCGGATATGCCTCGGCCCGCTTGCTCCGGCCGCTCTACTGGAGCCGGCGCAAGCTGCGGCGTTGTGAGTTGAACGCCAGCGTCCTGCGCGATGACGCTAGCCACGCGGGCTGTGACCAGCAAAAGCGCCTGGCTGTAGTTGCCCGCCCGCACAATCGGAATGGCTTCGCGTTGAAACGCGCCGACCTTTCCATCCGGGAGGATCGGTTCGAGCCCGTAGCCAACTTCAATTCGGGCGCGATGGTCCTCAATCGCATACAGAATCAGCACGCCGCGATTCGTTGATTTACTTCCGACGCCCCACTGATGGAAAAGGTCGACGGCGTAACTCTCAATATCAGCGCCATCGAGCGACTTTATAGTCACCACCGCGATCTGCGCATGTGCCTTTTCGTCAATCTGCCGGCAGATCTCGTCCATCTGCGCAATCGTATTTTGATCCAGAACGTGAGCGAAATCATTGACGTAGTCGGTCGCTTTGAGCTGGGCGATCGGCTCGGCCCGCGCTGCCAGAACAAGAACAAAGCAAATCCCCAGCGCACCGATTCGACCCAAGCGCCATTTCGCGGATGAACTCACGGAAACAGAATTGTACAGGGTCGTCGTTCATTCCACCTGGTGCGTCCTAACACAACTCGCGGTCATCCAAAGATTCATCGGAGGAAGAAAAATGCAGAAACGCAAATTAGGAAAAACTGGCATCGAGGTAGCGCCCTTGGCTTTGGGCGGCAACGTTTTCGGCTGGACTGTCGACGAACCGACGTCGTTCGAGTTGTTCGATGCTTTTGTGGACAAAGGTTTCAACCTTATCGACACGGCTGACATGTATTCGAGCTGGGTTCCCGGGCATAAAGGCGGCGAGTCCGAAACCATTATCGGCAAGTGGCTGAAAAAGGGTGGCAAGCGGAGTAAAGTTGTCATTGCCACGAAGGTCGGAATGGACATGGGAGAGGGAAAAAAGGGGCTCTCCGCCTCCTATATTCAACGGGCGGTTGAGGACTCTCTGCGCCGCCTGCAAACCGACCACATCGATCTCTACCAGGCCCACAAAGACGATCCCGACACGCCCCTTGCTGAAACCCTCGGAGCCTTCACCGAGCTTATCCAACAAGGCAAAGTGCGCGCCATCGGAGCCTCCAACTATAGTGGCGGGCGCCTGGCGGAGGCTCTCAAAGTAAGCCAGGAAAAGGGTTTGGCACGCTATCAGACGCTCCAACCCGAATATAATCTCTACGATCGCTTTGCCTATGAGACCGATCTTGAGCCGGTCTGTCAGAAACATGATCTCGCCGTGATTTGCTACTTCTCGCTGGCCAGCGGTTTCCTCAGTGGCAAGTATCGTTCGGAAGCCGATCTGTCAAAGAGCCAGCGCGGACAGATGGTCAAGAAGTATCTGAACGCGCGCGGGTTTCGTATTCTCGATGCTCTGGATCAGGTAGCCAAACAGCACAATGCTACTCCCACACAAGTGGCTCTTGCCTGGTTGTTGGCTCGGCCGAGCATCACCGCGCCAATCGCGAGCGCGACCAATCGCAAACAGCTGGATGATTTGCTCCAGTCCGCCACTCTAAAGCTCGATCGATCGTCAGTTGAGTTGCTCAATCAAGCCAGCGCGCAAGATGCGGAGAAGGAATCGCGGCCGTCGGCCGCAGCGGACTGAGACGAAGACGAAGCTTGGATTAGACGTGGACGAACTGGGAAGGCCAGTTGGCAATTGCTTTGGAATGTTAGAGCGATGGCCCGAAGAGAGGTCGCACTCTCTCCGGGCCGCCGTATCGACTATTGGCCCACTCGCAGCAGCATCAAGGTGCCGCTCTCCAGTTTGACGTTATTCTTTTCCGAACTGACCACAGACCCTTCGGCCGCGTTGCTCGCCGCCCTGCTAAGCTTCAGATCCGAGATCCCAACTACACCCTCAGTCTGGGCGGTAATCGGAGGTCGCGAACTCTTTCCCGCCTGAGCATCGCCCGGTGTGTCGGCGCTGCCGGAGCCAGCCGATGGGGTTGAAGCGGGAGCGGATCCTCCCATCCCGCCGCGCGGGCTGCCGGTCGTCCCGGCGCTGGCGCCCCTAGCGGGTGCGGCAGCTTCACCGCCTCCGCTTCTCGAATTGTTCTGATCATTCTGCTGACCGATGATTGCCTGGATGGACATCGGCATCTGCACCGCGCTGCCATCCTTCATTACGGCCCGGTCAAACGCGATTCCCACCTGTGATTCCTTTTGATCTTTGTTGCGCGGTTGCGCCTCGGTCACGTGCCCCATCACCTTTGTATCCTTTGGCACGAGCACTTCTCCGCCGCTAGTTTTCATGTCTTGCGTGACCTTGGCGACGACTTCGTCGCCGGTCTTCACTTTTTTCGCGTCGACGGTCTTGGTGAGCGCGACTGGAATCACGCTGCCGGGGGCGATCCGCGTGGGCGCGCCTCCTGGGGCCGATGTAGACCCGGCTTGGGGTGCTCGTGCCGACGGTGCCTGAGCGGAGGCCGGATTTGCTGGACTCGCAGGCGTCTGCGGATCCGAGGCTGGTGAACTTGATGGCACCGCTCCCTGTGCGACTGCGATGCCTACCGTTAAAGCTGCTGCAGATATGCCGATTAGAACTGCTCTCACCGTGTCACCTCCAGGATAAGCCTTGGGTTTGTTCTTGGCGAAGAGGGCGCGCAACGTCGTACGTATTTAGATGCAATTGCACGCCACTATAGACTGCCAGATTTTCGACAGAAGCCGCCGAACCCGAATTTAGTTACCAACCGCAAATGTTGCCACCGCATCAGAAGTGCATGCTCCGCTACTTCTCGCTTACCGTGCTCGCCTTGTTAGTGGCTACGCTCACAGCCTGTACCACCAAAGACAATCCTGACGAAATCCGGCGGCGCACGGCGGAAGCCACCGAGAGTGTGAGGCGCGACACCAAGGCTGTCGTGGAGGGCGTGAAAGAGGGCATGGGGCGCGACAACAAAGCCATCGACATCAACAAAGCGTCCCGCGAAGATCTGCTAACCCTGCCCGGTGTGACCGAACATGAGGCTGATCGCATCATCGCCCAGCGTCCCTACGACGACGCCCATGACCTGGTGACGCGCCGGGTGCTTCCGCAAGCGGAGTACGAAAAAATCCGCGACCGTGTCATCGCGGGCCACTAACGCTTTCTGAGACTTTCGAGGCGATCCTGCGATATCATCAAATAGATGTCCTTGCGCCAGCATCATTCATTTCAGACTGACGATCCGCGGCTGGAGCCCGTTCACGCCAAGGTAATGGCCGGCGACCGTCTCGATTCCGCCGACGCTCTCACGCTTTACCGCACTGGCGATATTCTCGCCGTTGGCTGGATGGCCAACCACGTTCGCGAGCGTATGCATGGCGATAAGACGTATTTCAACGTTAACCGCCACATTAATCCCACGAACGTGTGTGTCGCCGCCTGTCGACTGTGTGCCTTCGGGCGCAAGAAGGATTCGCCTGGCGCTTACACGATGGCGCTCGACGAAGCTTTCGAGACAGCGGCGTCCGGATACAGCGAGGCGGTCACCGAGTTCCACATTGTCGGCGGCCTGCATCCTGATCTGCCGTTTCAATATTTCCTCGATCTGTGCTCCGGACTTAAGCAGCGCTTTCCCCAAGTGCACCTCAAAGCGTTCACTATGGTTGAGGTTGCATATCTCTCAAAGCGCGCCAAGCTTTCTATTCGCCAGACGCTGGAGCAACTGAAGGCCTCGGGTGTGGATTCTTTACCCGGCGGCGGCGCCGAAATATTTGCTGACCGGGTTCGCCACATCATTTGCGATCATAAGATCGATGGCGATCAATGGCTTGACACTGCTAGACTCGCCCACCAGATCGGTTTGAAATCCAACGCAACCATGCTTTACGGTCATGTTGAGAACGACGAGGACCGCGTCGATCACCTGCTGAAACTGCGCGCGCTGCAGGATGAAACTGGCGGCTTCCAGACCTTCATCCCACTGGCTTTCCATCCCGATAACACGCCGTTGCAGCACTTGCCAAAAACTACCGGGATGCTGGACATCAAGCAGATCGCGCTGGGCCGCCTCGTGCTCGATAACTTCCCGCACATCAAGTCGTATTGGCAAATGATGACGGCCAAGATTGCGCAGATCTCTCTGCGCTTTGGCGCCGACGACATGGATGGCACGGTGATCGAAGAGAAGATTTACCACGATGCCGGTGCGACCACCCCGCAAGGGATGCGCCGCGAAGAACTCGAACGCCTGATCCGCACCGCTGGCCGCGAACCTATCGAACGCGATACGCTCTACCGGCCGGTCACCCGGACCGAGACATCAGTTACCGTCGCGGTGTAGAGAAATTGTGGCGTAAGTGTGCTGGTTCGGTTCGCGCTATTTGAAGAATTCCGTCATGTCCGGAGCGGTAGCGGCCCCTCCAGGTAAATCCGTTACGCCCAGGCCTTCCATCATCAGCCGCAAAGTGCTGTCGTGCTGGTAGTGAGTGGTAGATTTATATCCCGCCTTTGCCAAAGGGCTCACGATCACCGCTGCAACTTGTCCCCCGCCATACGCAAGGTCCAAAATGTCGCCCTCATCGAAGACGACAATCAACAGCGAGTTCTGAAAAGCCGTGCTCGCCAGTAGGGGACTAATATTCGTAGAAAGCCACTGATCGGCGGCCGCTAGCTTTTGTGCGTCCGTGCAGGTGGCCATGCCGGCAGGGCAATTGTGCGCATCGTTGTTCACATTGGGAACGATGAATGCGTAATCGGGCAAATTATTATTGGCCATGTCGGTAGCGAGTTGAGTAAAAGGAACGATGTTGCTGGCTTGGGCGGAACTGCTTTGGACATCGGAAAAATAAGCGAAAGGATCGTGATGCTGCAGGTAGGCGCCGCTATCGCCACCTAAATAGCCAATCGCCGGCAATGACTCCGCATAGCACTTCCAAGTCTTGCCCGCCCCGGTGAGCGCCCGAACTACATTGTCCTGGGTTACGACTCCATGGTAGAAATCACCTTCGATTCCGGTAATGGAAGTTCCTGCGCCCACTGTCAGTTCGAAGTAATTGGGAAGGGAAGGATGCGCGTCGGCATAATATTGCGTAGCCAGGCCGTTAGCGGACGCCAAGCCATTCAGATAGGGCATGCTGGGGCTTCCAATCACAGCGCTGTAGCTGTGATTTTCTTCTACGACAATGAAGGCGTGGTTGAACTTCGGAAGGCTGGTCCCACCGCTTGAGTTTCCTTCGCTACCGCCTGTGCCGCCCCCGCCTGTGCCGCCGGAACCGCTCGCACTACCGCCGCCGCAGCCCATCTGCATAATCATCGCTGCGAGCAGGCCAATTAGAATGCCGCAACCCAGACTCATAGGGGTGTCGACTCCGCCGAACAAGCCATGGAAAACAAATTCCGGCTCTCCCGAATTCTTTTCAGGTCATCCTTGGATGGTTAGTCCTACCCCTGGAGTTGCTCTGCGAATCGCGTCGGGAGGTGAGAAGCCGCAGCTTCAATGAACTGGGACCCACGTTTCGATCTGAAAGAAGCGACAAGGTAGCCGGATGCAGAGACCGGATGCAGAGATAAGAAAGCCGGAGAAGGAAGTCGATCCTTTCTCCGGCTGGTTGAAATCACAAACCTGAACTCAAATCGCCCTTATAGTTTTTCGAAGAACTCACACGCCGAGCAGGAAATATAAATCCCACCCGGTACGCCGCGCTCGCGGTCCTTCATACGCTTGACAATGCGCGTCGTCTTGCCGCACTTGGGGCAATCCGTGCTCTTGCTGGTGTCCATCACTTTCTTGCGGTCCGCTGTTTTTGCGATTTTCGCTCCAACTGCCATAGTTCATTTCTCCTGATTCGATTGCGCAGTTCAATGCGGCAAATTCCCCACGGATTATGGTGGATGGGATGCTGCAGAAATCCTGACTCGTAAGGCCTAACTGAAAAATCGGGAATCCACTGCGGAAGAGGCTACAGACTGCGTGCTGGCTCTCCTCCCGCCTCTTCAATTTTACAGTAAGGTGATGGCGGTTGTCTCGGTGCGCGATCTCATGCCACAAGCTCTGGGACCGATTCTGAAAACGATTTTGTTCACGATCGTCGTGCCGGGATTCGTGACCGTGGGTGCCCTTTACCTCCTCCTCGGAGGATTTCCCGCGCCTGGACGCAGTCCTCTGGCTTGGCTCGGCCTGCTGTGTATCCTGATCGGAGCCAGCATCTATTTCAGCTGTGCAGGGGAGTTCGCGGTGCGCGGGCTAGGTACGCCGGCACCCATTGCGCCGACGAAGTTCCTCGTCGTCAGCGGGTTGCACCGTGATGTGCGCAATCCGATGTATATCGGCGTGTGGCTCGTGGTGCTGGGCGAATCTGCTCTGTTTCATGCTCCTCTGCTCATTAGCTTATGCGGCGTTCCTCTGTTTGCCGGTCTAATTCTTTGTCATTTTCTACGAGGAACCCACGCTCCATCGCCAGTTCGGCATGTCGTACGAGGAGTACCGCCGTGCCGTCCCGCGCTGGATTCCGCGATTCCGAAAGTGACGCTAGTCCCGGCGTTGACCCTCCTCTCTACTCCTGCTACCGTCATATGTTTGCCCTTCTGCGCACGCTTATTCTGCGTTTCGGCAAACCTCTGGCTGTGCCGTTAGTCCCAGCTTGCAGATTCATCGCTACGGAGATTGGTCATGCCTGCCATCAAATTTCGCGGTGTCGATTTCATCCAGTTCGATTCACTGCTCACGGAAGAAGAGCGCCTGGTACGCGATACCACTCGTCAGTTCATCGAGGACAACCTCGTACCTATCATCGAAGAGTGCAACCGTGCCGGGCGATTTCCTCGCGAACTGGTCAAACCCATGGCCGATCTCGGATTCTTTGGTGCCTCGCTCAAAGGCTACGGATGCGCCGGAATGGGCAACGTCGAATACGGACTGATGACGCAGGAGCTCGAACGTGGCGACTCTGGTGTGCGCAGCTTCGTCAGCGTGCAGTCGGGACTTTGTATGTATCCCATCTACGAATTTGGCAGCGAGGAGCAGAAACAGACCTGGCTGCCGCCCATGCAGAAGGGCGAAAAACTTGGCTGTTTCGGGCTTACTGAGCCGGGTTTCGGCTCCAATCCCGGCGGCATGCTAACGCGCGCCCGCAAGGTGGGGAACGAATACATTCTTAACGGCGAGAAGATGTGGATTACATCTGGCAGCATCGCGGATGTCGCCATCATCTGGGCGAAAGTTGAAAACGAAGACAACAACATTCGTGGCTTTCTGGTAGAAACCAACCGTCCCGGATTCAAGGCGGATGACGTTCACGGAAAGTGGTCCCTGCGTGCCTCCGTGACTTCAGGGCTGTCGCTGCAGGACGTTCACATTCCTGAGTCAAACCTGCTGCCGAAGAGCAGTGGATTAAGCTCACCGCTGAAGTGCTTGAATCAGGCGCGCTACGGCATCGCATGGGGTGCGATCGGGGCAGCCATGTCTTGCTACGACTGCGCGCTGCAGTATGCAATTTTGCGCAAACAGTGGCGCGACCAGCCCATCGCTTCGCATCAGCTTGTGCAAGACAAGCTCACGTGGATGATCAGCGAGATCACGAAAGCCCAACTGCTGGTGCTGCAGGTCGGACGCCTGAAAGATGCGGGCAAGGTGGAGCACCAGCACATTTCGATGGCGAAGCGAAACAATGTGTGGATGGCTCTCGAGTGCGCCCGCATGGCGCGCGACATCCTCGGCGCCAACGGTATCGCCGACGACTACCCCATCATGCGCCACATGATGAATCTGGAATCAGTGAAAACCTATGAAGGAACCCACGACGTGCACTCGCTGATCATCGGCCAGAGCGTGACCGGCATCGACGCGTTCTGATGGCGTGAATCCGAAGTTACGACGTAGGTTTTTCTCGCGGAGGCTCCACTGCGAGAAAATCATGCACGAAGCGGGGAGCGTAGTTCTCCAGCAATGAGCGGACGCGTTCCGGATCGTTCGACCGCAACACCAATCCGGCGTGGTGATGCTTCTTGATTCGCAAGCACACTTCCAGATCGTTGTATGCCGAAGTGTCCGGATTTTCCTGCCGCGCCAGGGATAGCACCACGCCGGCGTATTCTTCGCGCACCGGCGGGAGGTTGTAGGTGCCGTCGCCGCCGGCGATTTCGATACGCGCCCATTCCCGCCACAAGTTAATGTCCGTAGCGGCCTCGACCATCTCGCTGATGTAAGCGCCTCCCACGCGCGCCGCGCACTCGAGAAAATAGAAATGCCCATCTTCGTGCGCCTGGATGAATTCCGTGTGCGCCACGCCGCGCATCAGTCCCAGCGCCGCAATCAGTTCGCGGTTGATCGTTCGCAGACCGGTGTCGGCGTCGGTTCCGCGGGGCACAGTGAAGGTTGTGAAAACTCCTCCACCCTGGGCCACATTCATGGGCGGCTTACCGTACTTGCTTACGTTGGCAAAGACCACCTCGTTCTCTGAGACCACCGAGTCCACATGATAGACCTCGCCGGGAACGAACTTCTCCAGCAGATACGTGGACTGCTTATCCCCCAGTTGTCCGAGGATCGTCCATAGTTCGTCCGGGTTGTAAATCTTCTTAATCCCGATTGCCGAGGCTTCCTGCCGCGGCTTTAGTACCCACGGCCCCCGAACATTTTCGAGGTAGTAGCGAATGTCGTTGTGATTGAAGACAGGCACGAAATCCGGCACGCGCACTCCGCGATCGAGAGCGCGCATGCGCATCGCGAGCTTGTCCCGAAAATAGCGCATGGTAGTGAGCCCCATGCCGGGCACGCGGAGGTGTTCGCGAAGAGTCGCAGCCGTCTCCATATCAAACTCATCGAGAGCGACGATGCGATCAAGCTTATGGGTTCGCGCCAGGTGCGTGACCGCCTGAACGATATCCGCGAGCGGAAGCTCAGCGGGAAGATAGAAGGTATCGTCCAGGCTTTCGCGCGGCCAGTCGGCATCGCGCAGCCGTTCAGCCGTCAGCAGAAGCACATGGCAACCCTGGCGCTTGCACTCGCGCATGAAATCCTGTCCTTTTTCGTAGGTCGTGATGCAGAGTAAGGTCAGTGGGCGCGAATCCGGCATGAGTATCCTTTTTTCTAACAGGCTTGAGAGAATAGCACGGTGGAATGGCGTCGGCATTCGTTGATCGAATGTCCTGAAAACATTCGCTGGGCAAGCGCTCGTCGGAGCCGCTACCTTACTGCGCGACGGAGGAAAAGTGGTCGTTCTGCTCATGGGAGTGGCGGGGGCGGGGAAGACTACGGTGGGAAAATTGTTGGCTTCCCAGCTCGGCTGGGACTTCGCAGACGCGGACGACTATCACTCCGCGACGAATATAGAGAAGATGCGGAACGGGATTCCGCTGACCGACGCGGATCGGGCGCCCTGGCTGGCGGCGCTGCGTACGCTAGTCTCGAACTGGATTGCAACCGGGGAAAATGCCGTGCTCGCTTGTTCGGCGTTGAAGCGAACCTACCGAGATCAATTGCGCGTCGGACCCGAAGTCTGCCTCGTCTACTTACGAGTAGCTCCCGAGGTGCTGCGGCAGCGGCTGCGCGCGCGCCACGGACACTACATGACGGAAGCGATGCTCGAGAGCCAACTGGCGACGCTCGAGGAGCCCGATGATGCGCTGGTGATTGATGCCGACCGCGCTCCGGAAGTGATCGTCGCCGAGATTCTAAGGAAGCTAAAGGTGACGAAAAACTCTTAAGCCAGTCGCAATCTAAAATCCAAATAGCGATAATCTGAAAAAATATTAACCTGATATTCAACGCCTTTTAACGTCCTTCTCCTTGAACAGCGATCACGAGGTTTGCTATAAGTGCCAGTTCCTTCTAAAGGAGGGTCCGCTAGTGACCTCTCGCCGTCGATTGTCCGCCCAGTCGGTTACGACGTTTTCCTGTTGCATGGTGTTCATCGTAGTCCTCACTTTCACGGCTTCGTCTCAACTCGCGCTGGCCCAGCAAACCTTGGGCGCCATTAACGGCACCGTCACTGATAGCAGCGGCGCCGTTGTAGCAAAGGTGAATATCAAAGCGCGTGCTCTTGCCACCAACCTGGAATTGACGGCTGCCAGCACGTCAGATGGCTCATTCAGCATCTCTGACCTGCCGATTGGGAATTACGAAGTCACATTTAGTAAGGAGGGATTTCAAACGGCGCAGTATCCCCAGATCATCGTTCAAGGCAGTCGCACGTCGACGGTCAACGCGAAGCTCAACCCAGGCAAGGTATCGTCGACAGTGACGGTGGAAGCAACGCCGTTGCTTAACCAAGTAGATACCACCACCGGTTACGTGCTAGATAGTTCCGTAATAGATAACACACCTTTGGGAACGGGTAGCTTTACGCAGCTTGCGATTCTCAGTCCAGGAGTAAACGCCGACCTTCTGAATACGGCGGGGACCAATGCGGGGTTCGGAAACCAGAGCATCTGGGCGAATGGCCAGCGCGATTCCAGCAATAGTTTTTCTTTCAATGGTGTCAATGCCAACAACGTATTCAATGGAAAATCATCGAGCCAACTTACATCCGGCCGGGTTGCCGTAAATGTTGGCGAAGGCAGCAACAGCCAAACTGGGGAGATTCAGACGAGCACCTCAGTGTATGGAGCGATCGGTCAGGCGCTGCCCACCCCTCCGCCGGAAACGATTCAGGAACTGCGTGTCAACTCGGCGATGTACGACGCAACCCAAGGGGCCAATAGCGGCGCGCATATCGAGTTAACTACGAAGTCCGGTACGAACGCCCTTCATGGGGGAGCTTGGGAATACCACCAAACGACAGGCTGGAATGCAGATCCATGGTTTATCCATAAGATCGGTCTGCCAACGCCTCCATTGCACCGCAACGTATTTGGCGGAATGATCGGTGGGCCGATTATCAAGGATAAACTGTTCTTCTTCGCCTCTTATCAAGGACAACGCGTCAGTGACCAGTTGTTGGGAACCTCGCTGGTTCCAGTCCCTCCCGGCCTAACGAGTGATCGCTCCGCGGCTACCCTCGCTAATCTCGTCACCGCGGATTTCGGGAATGTTTGCGGCGGTGGAACGAGGGCATGCACTCAGAGCGATATGAATCCGGTTGCCGTGAGTCTAATGAATGAACATGCGCCGGACGGCAGCCTCTTTATACCGAATGCGGCAACGGGAACTGAGTTGACGACCTTACAGAATCTCAGCGCGGATGCAATCATTCAAGGCCCGGCTTCACGTTTCAGAGCGGACCAGGTGACTGGGAACCTCGACTACAATTTCAGCGCTAAGGATCGTTTGGCAGGGAAGTATTACTATCAACGGGACCCGAACACGAATCCCTTCGCGAGTAGCCCGCTAAACGGATTCCCGCAAACGATGCACGCCGGCAGTCAAGTCTTTTCGCTCGACAACACAACGATCCTCAGTCCGAAGCTTAGCTGGGAGCAGCGATTCGGGTTTATTCGGGAAGAAGCGTACTCGGGCACAAGTCAATTTTTAAAGCCAGGGGCGGTTGGAATTACCATTCCGAACGACAACATGTTCCCGCAGATCAACATCGGTAATGCCGATAGTCTGTTTGATACCCTCAACGTCGGACCAACGAACTTCGCGAACGCGGGAATCTTCCAGAACAATTTTGGAGGATCCAGCAACTTGGGTTGGGTCCACGGCCATCACTCGATTCAAGCGGGGTTTACCTTCGATTACACGCAGCTGAATGTGATCAACAAAGACTCTAGCGTCGCGCGCCTAAACTTTGCTGATTTTCCGGGCTTCCTGCAGGGATCTCTGTGTAGTTTTGCTAATTCCTGCGGATTTTCCGGATCTCCGGCCGAACTATTTTCGGGGGCCTCGAACCGCCATTTTCGATCGAGACAAGCCGGACTTTACGTACAAGACGACGTTCGTATTAAATCGAATTTAACCGTCGATCTTGGGGTGCGGTGGGATTGGGATGGACCTCTTGTCGAGAAAGACGGCTTGCTGGCCAATTTTTACCCGAAAAACTATCAATACAACGTGGCATCGGATTCGTTTGGCAATGCCGGCCAGGCCATTGGTTTGGTAATCGCCGGGAATAACAAAGGGTTTGGAACGAAAGGCGTCAGCAATTCGACCCTTACCGGGCGGCAATGGGGTTTCGCTCCGCGGCTCGGATTCGCCTACAGTCCCGGATTTTTGAGAAACGTTGTGGTCCGGGCGGGTTTTGGAATGTACTACGATCGAGGCGAATATTTTTCCGAGTTCTCGCAACCGGCCGGCGGCGGAGTAAGCGGCCCGTTTGGTGTAACCATGGCGGAGCCGTTTGTGGTGCCGAATTTCACGAATTACGATCCCAGCAATCCTAATTCTGACACCTTCGCTTTGCCTTTCGGCACATCCGCCCCCGCGCCGCCACCCAATAACTTCTCCAAAGTGATCTCCCTGGTACCCAACGCCAGCCAATTGATCGCGCAAACCACTCCATTCTGTACCGCCACAAACCAATTCGGGTGCAGCGGATTATTTTTTGCGGGATACGATCCTAAGAACAAACTGCCGTACTCTGAAAACTGGACACTTGATTTCCAGTGGCAGCCGCAAAACACGTTGGTTCTCACCTTGGGTTATGTCGGAAACCATGGGGTCCATGAAGTCATTCCGCTGCCATTCAATCAAGCTCAGATTGCGACACCGCAACATCCGCTGCTTGCAAATGGACCCTTTCCGCAACAATATTCTTACGGCTGGCAGGTTCCGGGCGTGGCTGTTGAGAATACCCAGACGCTGGTTGACGGTTTTTCGACGGGCAACGCCGCCCTCCGCGTCCCTTTTATCGGCTATGATCCAAACTCCGTGTCGTATCAAGCGAAGGGAGTTTCGAACTACAACGCTTTGCAGCTGGGAGTGAATAAACGCTTGACTCACGGCCTAATCGTGACTGGAGCCTACACCTACTCTCACACTCTCGACGAGCAGAGCGGGCTGGGCCTCTTTTTCACCGGCAACGACGCGACCAACCTGAAATCGGCGTACGGTAATTCCGATTTCGATCGTACCCACGTCTTTACAGTCAGCTATCTGTATCAGTTCCCGACGGTCCGGAGGGCTAAAGGATGGGCCAATCAGGTGGTCAACGGCTGGGGTTTCAGCGGAGCCACGACGCTGCAAAGCGGACAGACTTATAGCGTGAACGACTTCAGCGGGGGAGCTGCCAGTATCTTCTGGGGTGGAGGTAACGACGCAATCACAAATCCGATTGTGCCCGTCGGGGGCGCAGGCGCAACGGCGAAGAACCCAATCCTCCAGGGCACCACCGGGATCAACGCAAATAAACCTGTGTTGAACGCAGCGGCTTTTGGCCCTCCAACGCCATTTGCTCCGGGAACAAACGGTGTGCCCCCTTGCGATCCCGTTACCGGAGCTTGCGACTACTTTGAAACCGGGTACGCCGCTGGGGGACGGAATATTTTCCGCGGCCCATTTCAGAGCCGATTTGATTTCGGCGTCTTTAAGGAATTCAAGCTGACGGAGCGCTTCGCGCTGAAGTATGACGCGCAATTCTTTAACATATTTAATCACCCGAGCTTCGATGTTCCTAACAACAGCGTTCAGTTTGTTACCAACTTCGAGAATCCACCCATCTACGGGCCTACTTCTTCCGGCACCACCCCCTGCGTCCCTCTCCCGGTTAGTCCGGGCATTACAGCGGGACAAGGCGCATTTCTCTGCCCGCCTAAGGGCCACTTGGGGGTGATACAGCACACCATCGGCAGCCCACGGTTCGTCCAGATGGCGCTGCATTTGACGTTCTGAGGTGGATTGCTTTTGGGGGGATTCGGCGGTTAGTCTCGGGCGAAATAAGAATGGATAAATTCAAGCGGGGACTGATCGGCTGGATGCTGGCGGGCCTTGTCTTGTTTCAGCCTGAGGGCGCGCTCGGGTGGGGAAACGAGGGACACATTTATGTGAACCGGGTTGCGGCGGAGAAAATTCCTGCGAGCATGCCACGGTTTTTACGCCGTGCCGTCGTGGAGATTGCTTATCTCGGGCCTGAGCCCGACCGCTGGCGCAGTCCTACAGAGTTCGCTCTGAAGAATTCGCAGGAGCCGGATCACTTCATCGATCTGGAGCGAGTGGACTGGCTCGATCCGCTGCCACGCGGGCGATACGAATTTTATCGGAAACTTTACGAAAAGCGCGCGGCAACTACGGACCATCCTGACGATTACCTTCCCGAACACGTCGGGCTCCAGCCCTACATCACCATGGAAGTCTACGGCCGATTGAAGGCTGCGTTTCGCGAGTATCGGAAGCTGAAGTCTGATCATCAGCCGACGGCTTCAGTGGAGCAGGCGATTATCTTTTATGCGGGTTGGATGGGCCATTATGTCGCCGATGGATCGCAACCGTTGCACACAACCATCCGGTACAACGGATGGGTGGGAGCGAATCCGAACGGTTATACGACGCTGCATGACATCCATTCGCAGTTTGAGACAGCATATGTCGGAGCGAATATCTCTGCAAAGAATTTTGCTGGATTGGTAAACGCTCCAGAGAAGCTGGACGATCCCTTTGTTCGCTATGTTGCTTACTTGAGAGAGTCCAATGGACTGGTGGAAAAAGTTTATGCGATCGAAAAGGCGGGCGGCTTTCGCGAGAAGGGCTCTCCGGAGGCATTCGAGTTCACCACCCATCGCCTCGCAGCAGGGTCGCAGATGCTCGTAAATCTCTGGTATACCGCGTGGTTAGAGAGTACAGCCGCGCTGCCCGTTCCAGAGCATTCCACTCCTGGCCCCCTCAAGAAGTAACGACGAAAAAGCAGAAATCGAGCGAGGTCCGCCTATCCCTATCCTGCGCTCCATATCCTGCGGGCATTGATCGCGGATGCCGCATCTGGCAAGTCAATGGAGAAATTCATAACATATTTATCCAAACGGTTGCGCTGTCTGGTAACATGATCGCCACTTGAACGCGGAGTCTTTTTCAGGTTGTGGGGTCCGGGAATCGCGCCTTGGCATTTCGATCGCCGCTATTTCTGGCGGAGATGTGCCGCTGGTCCTGAGCCCGAGACGTCCGCCTCAGCCAGGAGCAGTTTGGTGAGCGATCCCGTAGGAGGGAACGTCCGGATAAGAAGGCGCCGGCGAAGCCGTCGGCACGGTCGTAACCGGAGCATTCGGCGCTGGCTCGCGACTGCAACCATTGCGCTCTGCGTCGGTATCGTTTCGGCTGTCGCCTTGCAGTATCTCAGTCCCTCATTATTTCGTGCCGAGCAATCCGCGTCTACCGTTCAGCAAGCAGAATTGAGCCACAAGCGCCTGCTCGCACTGACTCAGATTTTCTCGCAGGTGCAGCCCCCCATTCAGCGTCCAATGTATCCCTATTCGGTTGTGCCGGGCGGGGTGCAGGACGCCAAGGAATTGAAGTGGGTGGCGGAGCACGATCCCATCGTTGCGGCGCATTACGCCGGTTTTGACTATGATCACGCGCAGGTGGTGCGGCTCACATTGGCGCGGACGGTGTACGTTTCCTACCGGATTGGAAACCGCGTTTACTGGACCAGTCACCGCCTGACTCTGCACAAAGGCGAAAAAGTAATTACCGATGGACGGATAACCGCTCGCACTCGTTGCGCCAACCGCTTGGAGGAAACTCCTCAACAGGAGGCGGCCTCCCCCGTCGAACCTCCAGTGGCAAAATTCGATCAGCCGGTGGGGGCAGGTGACGGTACGGCGATGCAGTCTCCTCCGGTTCCATTCGAATCGGCATTGCTCGAACGGCCGCAGGTTCCGGGCGTAGGGCCAGCCGGGCCTCTAAGCTTGTACAATCCGTTTGTCGGGGGAAGTTGGGTACAGGTCGCGACTCCGCCTTTGCCCCTGGGAGTTTGCGGTCCAATCAACAAAAAGGGTAGTGTCGAGACCGGTTGCTGCGCCGGTGAGGTCACTAAGAAGAAAGGAAGTCCATGTGGTAGCCCTCCAGGCGTGGTTCCCGAACCAGGCACATGGGTAATGTTCGTGTCCGGTTTAGCTGCGATCTACTGGCAGACGCGGCGCAAACTGATCCGCATTTGAGATTCGAAGCGTAAGTTCTGAAACACCCTGAGTCGTGCTTGCGAACTTGTCCTCGCTTTCGGTAGGCTCATCCTTTAAAAACACATCTAAACGGCGGGAGGTCCAGTTGCATTGTCCGCGTCGTATTGCATTGTTTGCGCTGCTGGTTGCCTGGGAATTGGTAGCGTCAGCAGGCCAAAGCGCGTTCGCCCAGGCCGTCCGCTTAAACGTGGATCTCACCGACGCTCCGCGAAATATCTATCATGCAAAACTCCGCATCGCTGCCAAGCCCGGGACGATGACGCTCGTCTTTCCGGAATGGATCCCAGGCAACCACCGCCCCAGCGGACCAATTGCCGCTCTCACCGGGATTCGCATGGAAGCGGCGGGAAGGCTCTTGGCCTGGCAGCGCGACGATGTAGACATGTACGCTTTTCATGTCGTCGTGCCGGATGGGGCACATGAAATCGAGGTTTCGCTCGATGCGCTCACATCCACTGACAGCGCGGGTGGTGGAGGCCCGGCGGCCTCCAGCAATCTACTCGATTTGAATTGGAACGCCGTGGTGCTATATCCGCAGGGTGCCGATTCTGACGCGGTCCAATTCACTCCATCCGTAAAACTTCCGCCAGAATGGAAGTTTGGAACGGCGCTGATGCCCTCGCACACAACGGGAGATGAAGTGGAATTTGCGCCGGTGTCTCTCACTACCTTGGTGGATTCGCCCTTGGTTGCCGGGAAATACTATCGGCGAATCGATTTGACTGCCGCGTCCGATTCGCCGTCGCACCAAATGGATTTGGTCGCCGATAGCAACGCGGACCTGGCAATGAAGCCCGAGGTTTTGGCGGCCTACCGCAAATTAGTTGCTGAAACCGGCGCCCTGTTCGGCGCACGCCACTACCGGCAATATCATTTTCTGTACACGCTGAGCGGGGACGTCGGCGAACATGGATTGGAGCATCACGAGTCCAATGACAGCGCCGCAGCCGAGCGCACTCTGCTCGATCCCGATTTACACATGCTTTACGCAGGCCTGCTTCCGCACGAGTTCGCGCACTCCTGGAATGGCAAGTATCGTCGCCCAGCGGGACTGGCCACGCGAAACTATCAGGAGCCGATGGTCGGTGATCTTTTGTGGGTTTACGAAGGCCTCACCGAATACTTGGGCGACCTCCTGGCCGAGCGCAGCGGTTTGTTGTCCGCGGAACAGTATCGGGAATCGTTGGCTTTAACTGCCGCCAGTCTCGACCACCGGTCCGGCCGCGCCTGGCGTCCATTAGAAGATACTGCGCGCGCCGTTCAAACTCTTCGCCTGCAGGGGCAGCAGTGGTCGAGTTGGCGTCGCAGCCTGGATTACTATCCCGAAGGCGAATTGATCTGGCTCGAAGTCGACTCGATCATCCGCCAGCAGACGCACGATCAGCATTCTCTCGATGACTTCTGCCGCCGCTTCCACGGTGGTCAAAGCGGCCCTCCCCTTGTTGTGCCGTACAAGTTCGACGACATTGTACGCACGCTCAATGAGGTCGCTCCCTACGATTGGGACACTTTGCTGAAGGAGCGTGTGGGAGCGACCAGCACTCACGCTCCGTTGGGAGGCATCGAGCGGGACGGTTGGAAATTGGTATACAACGACCATCCGAACATGTTCACGCAAGCGGCGGAAAAAATATTCAAGTTTGCGGACTTCTCTTATTCTCTGGGATTCACCGTGGCCGAGGACGGCAAACTCAATGATGTAATCATGGGTTCTCCCGCCTATCAATCCGGGATTGGCCCGGGAATGAAATTGATCGCCGTGAATGGCCGCAAATGGACACCTGCAATTGTGCATGCGGCGATCAAGGCTGCCCAGGGAAACTCAGCGACTATCGACCTGCTTATCGAAAATGCTCAGGTTTTCCAAACATACTCCGTTTCTTACCATGAAGGTGATAGGAACCCCCATCTGGAGCGAGGATCAGGTCAGCCCGATCTTCTCACTAACATGCTCACTCCGCTGACCCATTAGCCGCGTGGTCGCGCAGAGCTGACTGAAGGAGTAGTACTTCCGTAAGCGTAGCTCTTATCGGCCGCTGCTAGAATCGCGGTAGCTCCGCTCACCATTAAGGACATCTATGAACCGCTCTGTGGGAACTGCTGCCAGCTTACTGGCGTGCGCCGCGGTATATCTTTTCGCGCCGGTCTCGAGTCAAGCGCAAGAGGTGGTGTCGGTGCGCCGTGTGCACGTGCTCGGCAAACAGAATCCGGTTGAGATCGAGATCGAGGCCAGTGATCGGCTGGTTCCGCAGGCGCAAATCTTGACGGATCCGGACCGCCTGGTCGTGGATTTCCCAAACGCCGTTCCCAGCGCGCAGTTGCAAAATCAAAAGCTGAATCAGGGAGAAGTGAAGAGCGTACGCGTGGGCTTGTTCTCGTCGAAGCCTCCAGTTACGCGGGTCGTGCTCGATCTGGATGGCCCGCAGGCTTATCAGATTTTTCCCTCCGGCAGAACGGTGATCATCAAAGTCGGGAGTCCGGGAGCGCAGGCCGCTCGGGTCTCCCCAGTTTCGTCTTCGCCTTCCGGAGCAAGGCTGGTGAATGCCGGCTATTCCATACAGTCGGTGCAGATCACGCCACCCCCGCCCACGCCTCCGTTGGTGGTTTTATTCCAGTCTGGACTTCTCACCATTCATTCCAACAAAGCCAGTCTGTCGGAAGTTCTGTTCGCGGTGCATGAGCGCACGGGAGCGGAGATCGCCATCCCCGCTGGAGCCGAGCAGGAAAAAGTCGTCGCCGAAATCGGTCCCGCGTCCGCGCCTGAAGTTTTATCTCGCCTGCTGAATGGATCGCGGTTCAACTTCCTGATTTTGAGTTCTGCCAGCAATCCTGGATCCCTCGACCGCGTTATTCTTACCACGCGGCCTGACAGTCCCGCACCCGCTTACAGCCCTCAGGCCCCCGTCCGAAATCAGCCCGAAGATGAGGCTGAAGCAGAGACTCCGAGCAGAGAAGCTCCGGCGTCCCCAACCCCCATTCGCAACCCAGGAGTTCCCAACACAGGCACACCGCCGGGTAACGACGTTCCAGACTGATTTCTGATTCTGGCTCACGCCGGCAAACCCCACGGAGATTTACACGCCTAAGCGACTATCAATAACTGAAGACGGCGTTATGGGATCGAGATCAGTCGTACGGGCACGGGAGATGTACCGAGAGCCACAGGGGGCGAAGTGCTGCCGTTGCCGCATCCGGCGATGTTCATGACCGTCACTTTTATCCTTCCGGTACCGCTGTCGACGCTGTTGATGAAGACCTGCAGGAAACCTATGGTCGTGACCGCGGTCGTCCCGGTTGGGTTAATCGTGACGCTGTTGTCATAGATGGGCAGGGAAACGATGGAAGGGCTGCTGGTAATCTGGGTTCCGCTGGAGATGCCTGCCGCGACTAGGGCGCTGTTGCTCCCAGCCACAATCTGAAAAGGGTAGGTGTAAGCGGGAATGTCGGGGGCGAGAACATCCTGACCCTGGTCGAAGCCATCCCCCCCGGCGTTGATAAGGCAAGCTGCGCCGTTCACACTATCGTTCCTGGGTGGCCCAGGGTCTTCCGTGAGGTCTACGATGTTCCCGCCACTGACCCCGCAGGCGTACAAGGTGGTTTGGTCACAGCCAGCGACAGCCTTTGAATAGTCATTGTGCGTCGCCTCTCCGCAGCCGTCTATCTTAGTGTTTGCTGCGATCGCAACGGAAACACCTAAGACTTGCCCGGGAATGTAGTCCAGAGTGTTGGCTCCGCCTGCGCCATTCGCTTGCGGGGACGTGTCAGCCAGGACGCATCGTCCGCGCCTGCGTCCACTCGGCCCGCAATCGACGAACAAGTCAAACGTCTCACCGATGACGCCGGTAGCGGAAACCCCTGCTTTCTGGATCGCTCCTGTTGACACGTCAACAAAGGGCAAGGTAGAGTGCCTTGGATCCTGATTGGGGACCATCCACGGCTTCACGCAGCGCGGCTGAACGGGAATCATCGGGCTCGAACCTGAAGGATTGAACGCCTCAGCCGCCGCCGTCGCGCTCACTCCGGAGTTCGAAAAAGTGCCACCGGGGATCAAAGAAAAAATCCGCGCGAAAAATGTGGGCAGCTTCGCCTGTTGCACATAAACCTCAACTACCGGATTTACTCCGAAAGCTGCGCCCGCGCCGGTGCAACTCGTGTTCGTTCCGACGCCGGCGCTTGTGCCGTAGTACACGTGGATATTGGAGGTGGAAGCCGGAGTTCCGGCAATCAAGTTCTGTTGAGCGACGCTAATGGCCGCCAACGTTGCGAGGCTGGTCGACCCGCCGCAAGCCGCGCTCCAGCTTCCGTCGGTTCGGCCGTTCGTAGGATCGGTTGTAATCCCGGAAGTCGAGATAACCTGTGCCGCCGCCAATGCCGCGGCGTCCGCCGCGCGCTGGGCCTCTGCCTTGGCCTGGTAGAGTGTGCCGATGTCGATAGCGAGCGCCGCCATGGAAACAATAGCCACCATGGTGATTGCTACGAATGCCATGGTGAACCCGCGCTGCCTCGAGTCGGATTCAACGTTTCTTAGCGGGCGGCGGATCACCGGTGGCAGCATGGAAACTCCTCAGTTCTGGTTGAATGCTAGGGCAGCAGTGTTAATGGTGCTGGGACCAAGAAACCTTGTTCCCACCAGACCACCGACGCTGTTGAACTGCCATTTATACGCGTAGCTAATGGTGACGTAGGTGCCGATCAGGTAAATGCCGTTGACCGGCGTCGAGTATCCCCGGTTGATCGTAAGCGTGATCCCGCTTCCCGGACAACCGGAACCGGTGGAGGTATAAGTCCAGGTAAGCCCCGTCTGTGTCGGCGTGGGCGGGGTTCCTCCTCCCGAGAGGCCGCAATCGTTGATCTTCTCCGAGAGCAAATAGTTATCTGCGACCTGGAAGGCGTCGCTCACAGCAACCGGCACGCTCGCATACATGTCGCTCGCCGGATCGGCGGCGGCCACGCGCGCGCCTTCGCGAGCGGCGTTGGTTAGTTTCTGCTTCAGAGTGAGAGCTCCGCTGAAATCAAAAATCCCCACCACGAATAGCACCAGTACCGGTAGCGAAATCGCCAGCTCAACGATTTGAGAGGCGCAATCCTCCGTCCAGTCTCGCTTGAGAGACGCCAGTAGTCCAGTTCGGCGATCTGCGGCTAACATCATTGCGTCTCAACTCTCATCTGCGCCTGCCCCGGAAGAAGAACATTCCCTATGTCCAAGTTGGTGAGGGGAATGCTGAAATGGTATGGGTATTGATACCGGGCACTCACCGATACACCGCAGGTGCCCGCTCCTCCCTGGCTTGGGTACGATAGCTGCACGTTTGTCTGGACACAAACGTCGGTGACGGTGCCGTCGCATGTGACCGGCGTCCCCGTGCATGACGAGTTCGGGTTATTGGCCACGCAAGTGCAAAGCGTAGGCGGAGTCCACTTGGGAGACCTCCCTCCCCAGGGAACGAGGTTGCTCTTGCTCAAATGCGCGGCCGCCAGCGCGTTATAAACGGCGGTTTGGGCGCTCGCAGCGGGGCTCGGCGTGGTCCCGCAGGTTGTGCAAACCGGGGCCATGGCTGCTTCCGCCCCGGCCCGCGTTCCCTGAGCGAGGGTGCCGTAAATTAGGAATACCAGGCCAAACCAGATAATGCCGATCACGAACATAAACACCAAAGGCAGCACGAAGGCACCTTCCACAATCTCCGTGCCGCGGGTGTCTTCCGCGACGCGCCGTAATATCTGCCATCGCGATTTCAGCGTGGTCATGGTCATAATCGGCCCCACAGCTTACCGACCCCGTACCCCAAAGTGGTCACAGCCAATGCTACGCCATAAGGAATCTTCAGCGACTGCGGATTGTCTAGCGAAACCTCGGCTGCCGGCATACGAAGAGTAAACAGCGAACCCAGCAGCCGTCCAATATTACGTAATGTTTCTTTCAGTCTGCGTTTGTAGATCACCAAGCCGAGGGCCATGATGCCAGCCACAAGAACCGAGACCACCAGCAGGTCGATTAGCACGCTCGGCCCAACGAATGCCCCCAAAGCTCCCGCCAACTTCCAATCGCCTGCGCCCAGGCTGCGCACGAAAACAAAAGGCAGTAGCAGGAGCAATCCCAACCCGGCACCGAGTAGGGATGTCTTCAAACCGCCTAATCCACTGGCTATTGCATTAGCAGTGATTCCAACCAGCAGCCCCGGAACCGTCAGCCAGTTTGGAATACGACGGCTACGCCAATCCATCAAGCCAGCCGCTATTGCGAAAGCTACCGCTAATCCCAACACAATGGGCTTCAAACGCGCTCCGCTTCGCGCGGGGATGCGCAGGCCCAAACCACTACTTGTTGAAGTTGTTGAATTCGCTTCATTCTTCGACAATGCCGGAGCTGCGGGGGAAGGGAAACTCGCTCCTCGGCACTCAAGCCGACTTCAGACATTGCTGACGCGGATTTTCACACAGCCCGATGGTGAAGTCAATGAAAGTACCACCGGTATTTTCACCGGTATCCACCGGTATCGGAAGCAGGCCACTCCCGGGCACAGTCGGAAGCCGGCGGGCCTACGATGTCGAGGCCACTCTCGATCTACCGGCCAAAGGCTCCAGCGCTGTTGTGCTCAGCCACAATACGTTTGGCATTGTCGGCCAGCGCCTTGGCTTGCGGCAAAAGGTCCAGACCTTTCACCACTTCAGGATCCGATTCCGCC
>Ga0185299_10001223_pt1 | contig 53425 bp, 56 predicted proteins | sample PaiPotPPA55metaG_FD_128002 | JGI IMG/M metagenome (GOLD analysis project Ga0185299, IMG submission 128002) | Iron sulfur acid spring bacterial and archeal communities from Banff, Canada, to study Microbial Dark Matter (Phase II) - Paint Pots PPA... ... | reverse complement strand
CCGCTCCACTTCCGCCGCAGAGATCGCTTGGTTTGGTTCCACTCCCCCAGCTTCTCTCCACAGCTCTGTATTGCAAAGCGGACAAATGACGTGCTAACTCGACCGGACAACTCACATACTAACGACACAAAACTTAGAGGGGCCTTGCGTCCGACACAGCCTTGTGATATTTTGCTTACCAACTCGTAACGGTAGTGCTTGAGGAGGGTTTAAATGCGCCACGTACTGCTCATTTTCGGACTATGCCTGTCCGCCGGTTTCGCCGCAGGCCAAACATTTGGAGAAATAACCGGAGAAGTAAGAGATCAATCCGGTGCGGTAGTTCCAGCAGTGCCCGTCACGGTCACCAACACCGGCACGAACGCTGCACGTACAACGAACACGAACGACGCCGGTGTCTACAGTTTTCCCGATCTCGTCCCAGCTAACTATCAAGTCAAAGTGGTAGCGCCAGGCTTTCAGCCCCAGGCTCGGACTGGCATCGATCTACAGGTACAGCAAACTGTCCGTATTGACTTTAATCTCACCGTTGGACAATCGACGCAAACCATCGAGGTCAGCGCCTTGGCCGCAACTCTGACCACCGAAAGTGCGACAGTCGGCACGGTGATCGCGGAAAAGAATATCAATGACCTGCCTCTGAATGGACGCAACTTCCTGCAGTTGGTAGCCCTGGCTCCCAATGTAACGTACGGATTTACGGCTGCCGGCATTGCCTCGAGCCGTCAGGGAGGCGACCGCGTGAATCAAAATATCTCGGTCGCGGGAATGCGCGGAACCTGGAACAACTACACCATGGATGGCGTCGCGGACACCGATCCAAATTTCAACCTGTATATCCAGGTCCCGTCGATTGACGCGCTCCAGGAATTTAAAGTCCAAAGCGGGATCTATCCCGCCGAGTTCGGACGGGAAGGTGCCCAGATTAACGTTTCAACCAAGTCCGGAACCAACGACTTCCATGGAACGGCCTACGACTTCCTTCGCAACAGCGATCTGGATGCGAAGCCCTACGACTTCATTGGCACCAGACCGCCGAAGAACCCTTTCAAGCAGAATCAGTATGGCTACTACCTGGGTGGCCCTGTGTGGATTCCCAAATTGTTCAATGGAAGGAACAAGGTCTTCTTCATGTCGAATTGGGAGGGCTACAAGAGCCGCCTGACGAACGAAGGTCTTTTTACCGTTCTTCCAGATGCTTGGCGCAATGGGGACTTTTCTCAGCTCAAGACAGTTCTGATGGATCCGAACACCCGCGTGCAAAACGGCAGCACGTATACGGCTTCGCCGTTTCCCGGCAACGTCATCCCAACAAACCGCTTGGATCCGACTTCGCAAAAGCTTCTTGCGTATTTGCCCCACGCGAATATTAATCCTCAGAACAGTGCAACCCCCGCCAACAACCTCGAGTATGCGCAGGACAACACTGTTGACAAGAACCAGGTCACGGAACGCATCGACTTCAACCAAAACGCGAAGTCGCAATGGTTCGGACGCTTCGGTTGGACCAACGAGAACACCGTCAATCCAACGCTGCCCCAACAAGGGCTCACGTTGGGCACCAACTCCAAGCAGTACATGGTTTCGAACGCCTGGGTCTTGTCACCTACCAAAGTGAACGAAGTTCGCTTTGGGTACACTTCCATGTTCAACGCCGTAGCCGATGTCTTGAGCGGCAAGACCAACGTAGTTGCGCAGTTGGGGCTTCCATTTACGCCCGAGGTCCCTCAAAGTTGGGGCGTTCCCGCCGTAAGCATGGGCAACGGCCTTAGCAGCTGGGGTGACAATTCCAGCGCTCCTTTCGTCATCAACGACAGTATTACCCAAGTATTGGACAACTTCTCCTGGAACCACGGCAAGCATTCGATCCGGTTCGGGGGCGAATATCGATACGACATCTATAATCAGTACGGCAACCAGTACACGCGTGGGAATCCCCAGTTCAATGGTAATTACACGGCTAACCCGCAAAATCTGTCGGGCGGAAATTCGGCGGGGGATTTCGTTTTGGGCGATTTCTACCGTCTCGATCTGGCGCTTCAGCTCGCGCAAGGGAACGACACCTCCAATAGCTTGGCGTTCTATGTCGACGATACATATAAGATGACGCCTAAGCTGACGGTCACCGTCGGTTTGCGTTGGGAGATGGTTCAGCCCTGGCTGGATACCATGCAGAACATGACGAACTTCCAGTTCCAGGGACCGCTCCCACAAGCCGCGAACGTGAATCCAAGCCTGTATCCCGTCTTGGTTCGTGCGGGCACGAATGGAAACTTCTATCAGGGCCTGAATTACCTCTACGTCAACACGACCGGAATCGGCCAGCCGGGACCGGTTGCGGTCGCAAGGGACGGCCGCCTCGGGGACCGCATGGTCCAGACGGACTGGAACAATTTCGCGCCACGGTTCGGCATCGCGTACAGCCCTAACTCGAAGTGGTCAATCCGCGCCGGGTTCGGCGTTTTCTTTTCGCAGGAAACCGCCAACTCGAAGTTCGATGTGAATCGCAGTACGGCCGGCCGCTTGACAGACTTGCCGAACCCCCAAGCGGCGCCGACGGTGAGCTATGCGACTTCCTACAACCCGGCTCTGTTGCCGTATCAATTCAACCCCGGATTGACGTGGGCCATCCAGCGGGACATCGCGACCCCCTATTCGATGATGTATCTGTTCAACATCCAGAGGCAGTTAGGCAGTAACACGACGCTTGAAGTCGGTTACCAAGGTGTTCAGGATCGTAAACTCCAGAATCAGTATAATGCGGACGCAGGCATTCCTGGAGTGACGGCCGCGCAAACGCGCGTTCCGTTCCCGATGTATTCTTCCGGCATTGAATTGACGGAGGGCTACGGCCGAGGCAACTATAACGGATTCTCGACCAAGCTGAGCCAGCGATACAAGTCGGGCTTGACCACGCTGGTTGCGTTCACCTGGTCGAAGGCGCTCGATAATGGAAGCGCCATCCGCGGCACCGCTACAGATACATACCCGGATAATCCCTACTGCGCCATAAAATGCGAGTATGGGCCGTCGGCTTTCAATACGCCGCTTCGCCTGGTGGCTTCGGTGCTGTATGAACTTCCCTTCGGGCAAGGCAAGGCGTTCCTCAATCGCGGCGGGTTCGTTAACCAAGTTGCAGGTGGTTGGCAGGTCACCACGATCTTCACCGCCCAAAGCGGACGGCCACTGAATACAGTGGGTTGGGATTCGGCGGGCCAGGTCATTCAAGGAAACGGCGAGCGGCTGAACTCGACTGGCATCAGCCCCTACGCCGCCAACCCAAACGCAAACGGGTATTTCAATCTTGCGGCCTTCTCCAATACCGTGGCTGCAAAGTGCGTCGGGACGATAACGCCGGGCTGCTACGACGGGGCTTTCGGCAACCTTCAGCGCAACGGTCTGATCGGGCCTTCGACCTGGACGGCGGATTTCTCGGCGTTCAAGAATATCCATATCACGGAGAGGACGAATCTCCAGTTCCGCATGGAAGCATTCAACGTGTTCAACCATCCTGCACTAGGCAGCCCCAATGTGACTTGGGGGGGCAGCGGTCCAACCCCAGCACCCACTTTTGGCCTGATTCGAGACTCTACAACTGCGCCCGGCACAGCATACACCATGCGTCAGGTTCAGTTGGCGCTGAAGTTCATTTTCTAGCCGACCCGCTAGGCGAGATGCAGGTTCGTGCTACGCTTTTTCGGTGTACACGGTTAACACGGAAGGGCTGATTGAAAGCCCCGGCTTTCAGTCGCCACGATTCATCGACAGTCTCGCGGATTGCTCCTTTTATCACGCGATGGACTTGCCCGGGTATGGCTTTCAACCAGGCGACTGGGACCTTCGCAACGACGTCGACAACTACCTCGGCAAGCAGGATTTCCAGGGCAAGAGCGTTGTGGACGTAGGAACTGGTTCAGGCTTCCTGTGCTTCGAAATGGAGAAGCGCGGCGCCGACGTGACGGCATTTGATCGTTTCTTCAAATACGGCGACGATACTATGGGGCAGATTCCGTACGCTGACTTCGAGCAGCGATTCGGCATGACCTCGGACCAGCGGATGAAAGAGCGCCGCTACATGGTGAACCGGATGCAGAACAGCTTCTGGCTGTCGCATCGAGCGTTGCAGTCGAAGGCGAGGCTTTATAGCGGGAGCGCTTACCAGTGTCCTACCGAGCCGGGCCGGTTCGATTACGCGTTCTTCGGGTCTATTCTGCTGCATCTGCAGAATCCCGTACAGGCTCTGACCTCATTCGCGCAGGCGACCCGCGAAAAAGTCATCGTTACCGATGTATATGAGAATATCGGCGGCGCCGCCGATAGTCCGGTGATGTTCCTGCGGGCCAATACGACCGACAAGAATCAGGACACCTGGTGGTACTTGACACCTGCATTCCTACAAAATTTATTGGGCGTACTCGGTTTCCCGAAGTTCTCATTGAGCATCCACCATGCGAGATTCTCGCAGAGCCAGATTGACGTGAAGCTCTACACGGTGGTGGCGGAAAGATAGACTCAGACTTAACGGAGAACAACAAGCTCGGCATCGTGGCTGCGTCCAGTCTCGCGAGTCAAAACATGGGGCATCTCGTCCCAAGTACGACCGTCAAGGATGCGGCCTGTTCGTGCCTTGAATACCCCGCCCCATTGCTTAAAGAAAAACGGCACATGCGCACGAGTGCAACGATCTCGGATCTCGCGAACCCAATCTGGATTCAAGGGACGGGCGCCCGGCCCGGACTCCCCGCCGACGATCACCCAATCAATCCCGCGCAGGTTTAGCTTTCTCAACGGACCGAGCAACGGTTCGATGCTTAGAAACTTGACGTGGGCCCCGGTGAGCCGGAGGTGATCCGCACGATACAAGTACCTTTCGTTCTCAATGCTGACGCCCATCCAAGTCTGCGGTTTCCAACGGAGCACGGAGTTCAACTCCAGTAGTCTCTCTGATCGTTTCGTGAGCACTTGATACTGATGCCACGAAGCGCGCCGCATCACGTCGAACACCCGCGAGATGAATCCCGCTGGAACTTCGTCGTGAAACAAGTCGCTCATGCTATTGACGAAGATCCGGCGAGGCTGCTTCCATAGCAGCGGATGTTCGAGCATGTGTGGCTGCAAGGTCACCTCGAATCCGTTTCGGTAATTCTTCTGTCCCATGGCTTGAAGACGGCGCGAGAGACGTTCTGCATAGCAGAACTTACATCCAGGACTTATCTTCGAGCACCCCGTTACCGGGTTCCAGGTCGCATCGGTCCATTCGATATGAGAGTTATTCGCCACGGTCAAGCCTCGTTCGATGCTTCCTAAAAATATCCTCGACTATCTTTTTGCCGGTCGAATTCGGCGATGCGAAGAACAGGTAATAGATTGTGCGGCCTAGGCTATTCACGAACCGCAATGGTCGCGGGGCATAGCCGAAGCCCGCCACCTCAATCAAGCGTCTCCGATAGGCTTCGGCGATCTTCTCGTTTGCATCCTCAACCTTAACCTTCACCTCCTCGGGCTCATCGAAAAGGCGCCCTTGCCAGCTCACTTCATAGACCACTTCGTGCCAGGAACGATCGCCCCAAAACCGGTCCATACGCACAATCTGTGAATCATCTGCCTTAGATAGATCGCGAAGCAGGATGTTCATGTTCATGTCCATCACCATAAAATTGACGAAGATCTCAATCGATCTCATTTGCCCCGCCGTGGCGACCACATCCCACGCGAGATTAATGTTATAGGGGTCGAGTAGGCAAAGCGCTCGCCTGCGGTCCTCGTATCGGGCGCGCGGAAAGACCTCGCGCAACAAAATGTCATTGCAGTCGCCTTCATGCACATAAACGTCGGAACGATCGGCTGTGTACTGCCTCAGTTGCTCGACGCGTGCGGGATTCTTATCGATGATGTGATATTCCCGGAAGGGTGGTCTGGTTGAGAGTGCACGAAGCGGGCTTCCTGCCACGACTTCACCCGTTGTCCGTGAGATGTGAGACCCGCCAGCCGCGAATGCGTCAATGTACAAGTGGTGAAGATTGTTCGCTACGAGAATTTTGGAGTACGGAGCGGCGTACTCACCGAGGATCTCGAGCTTGACTTCGGTCCAGGAGCCTATTACATCTTGCTCGGCCACTCAGGCCTCCAAGACAAAAGCTTATCAAAATGTTTCTGGTCAGTACTAACTTCGCATCAACCCCGCCATCACCCGCGCCGGTGTGAACGGCACTGCGCGCAGCCGGAGACCAGTGGCATCGAACACAGCGTTGCCCAGCGCGGCGGCGACCGGCGCGGTGGACGCTTCGCCGGCACCGAGCGGCGGCAGCGTGGGACGGTCGATGAGAGCCACCTCGATGGCCGGCATCTCCGGGAAGGTCAGGATCGGATAGCTCGCCCAATCAATACTGGTGACGCGCGAGCGATCGAATTTCACTTCCTCATGCAGCGCGCGGCTGAGCGTCTGCACGATGGAACCTTCGATCTGGTTCCGCAATGAATCGGGATTGATCACAAGTCCGCAATCGTGGGCGCAAGTGACGCGCTGCACGTTGATCTTGCCGCTGGTGCGATCCACGGTCACCTCCATCGCCATCGCGACGTAATTCTCAGCCTGCTTGTAGCGCATGTAGGCAAAGCCGCGACCCGTGAGCAAATTACCTTGGGCCGTTACGGCACTGGGCGACGGCCGCGCCTGCCAGCCGATCATGTCGGCCGCTCGCTTGATCACTTCGATGGCGCGAGGGTCCGTCAAACCGCGAAGCCGGAAAGCGACCGGATCGATACCAGCAGCGGATGCCAGCTCGTCAGTGAAGCTCTCCACCGCAAAAGTATTGGCGATCTTGCCGGGCGCGCGCAGATTCGAAATACGCAGGGGCGTCTCTTTTATCCAGTGCACCGTCACGCGGACATTCGATGCGGCGTACGGCGGATCGCCGTTCTGCGTTATTTGGCCCGCGCCTTGGCCGTGGCTCTGTGCGATGCCTGCTGCATCCACTCCGAGGATGGGCCGGTTACCCGGTGTCCCCGTCGGCAACCACATTTGCGTTTCCCACGCCACGATGCGCCCCTCGGCATCGATGCCCCCGCGCAGATCCAGAAGCTGCGCCGGACCTTTCGGGTCCCAGCCATGCTCGTCATGCCGCATCCATTGCACCCGAACTGGCTTCCCGGCGGCCTTGGAAAGAAGCACCGCGTCTGCCGCCGCGTCGTCATTGCCGTTGCCACCGTAGGAGCCCGAGCCATCCAGATAAATGACGCGCAGCTTGTCTTCCGGTATGGCGAATATCTTCGACAGGTTCGCGCGCAGACCATGAGTTCCTTGAGTGGACGTCCAAACCGTCGCACCGTCCGCACGCACATCGGCGACCGCACAAGAGGGCCCGAGCGAAGCATGGCTCTGCAAGGGCCACTCGTAAGTGGATGAGAACTGTTTGGCGGCCGTCGACAACGCCGCGACAGGATCGCCTCGATTCACCAGGTCCTGATGCCGGTCGACCGCGCCGTCGCGGATGAAGCGCTCCAAACCGTCGTTTCCGGGAAGGCCTTGCCACTCGCTCCAAGTCGCCTTCAGTTCGCGAGCGGCGCGCACCGCGGCCCATTCGTCGGCCGCGACAACTCCCAGGAAATTCTCGATCCGCACCACGCGAACATCGGGGATAGAACGTATTGAAGATTCGTCAACCGAAAGAAGCTTCGCGCCGATCGCCGGTGGACGGATCACGCGGCCATGCAGCATTCCCGGCATGCTGAAATCCTGAACATAGACATGCTTGCCGGTGCACTTCGCCGGCACGTCGGGACGCAGCAGGGGTTTGCCGACCAGCGAATAAGTTGTCGGATCCTTCAGCGGAGCTTTGGGGTCAACCTTCAGCGAGAAACGCCGATCGCCGATGAGCTTGCCGATGTCGACACCTTCACCGCCCGCGGTTGGCCGCACTTGACCGTCGACGATGGTCAGCTCTGCCGCGGGGCGCTGCAGTTGCACCGCGCCTAATTTCAGAAAGGCTTGCCGCGCCGTGGCCGCCGCCTGTCGCACGTCAACGGCGCCGCGCGGGATGCCGGTGCTGCCGCCCGTTCCGCCATGGTCCGGTGTAAGAGCAGTATCGCCTTCCACCATCGCGATGCGCTCCACCGGAATACCAAGTTCCTCGGCGGCCATCTGCCGCATCGCTATGCGCAGCCCGACGCCAACGTCGACATGGCTGGTATAGAGCGTAACGGAGCCATCGGTATGCACCGCGAGAAAACTATCCACCTCATGCGGGTCAAGCGACTTGCCAAGATCACCGTTCGGGCCCTGCCCAGCGGCACGTTTCGGGAAACCCAGCGCAAAACTCACAACCACCGCGCCACCGCGTCGAAGAAGATCACGACGAGAAACGTTGTTCATGATTGTCTCCTTCATGCCTTCGCCGCCAGCATGACCGCTTGCACGATCCGCGTGTGAGTGCCACATCTGCAGAGATTGCCCGCGAGCCCCTGCTTCACTTGATCGAGTGTCGGCTTAGGCGTCTGATTAAGCAGCGACTTCGCCGCCATGATCATGCCATTGGTGCAGTAGCCGCACTGCGCGGCCTGCTGGGCAATGAAAGCTGCTTGCACCGGGTCCGGCTTTTCGGGCGTACCGAGTCCTTCGAGAGTCGTGACGGCGCGGCCCGCCACTTGCCGCACAGGGAAAACGCACGAGCGCTGGGTTCTGCCCTCGATGAGTACTGTGCACGCGCCGCATTGAGCGAGTCCGCAGCCGAATTTCGCGCCGTGCAGGCTCAATGCATTGCGTAGCACGTAAAGCAGTGGCTGGGCGGGGTCCCAGGATTCAACCATCACGGGACGGCCGTTCAACTGGAAATTGTACTTCGGCATGATCTGCCTCCTATTGCTATTGCCTCAAGGCAAAAGTGAACAGCGAGTTGCCCGCGGCGACCCCGACATACTGCCGTCCGTTCACCGAATACGTCATCGCGCCGGAAGCGACCGCGCCGCCCACCGTCGCTTTCCACAGCACCGCACCCGTGCGGGCATCTAATGCGTAGAAATACCCTTCACGCCCGCCACTAAATAACAGGTCGGAAGCGGTCGTGAGAATGCCGGCATCAGTGACGTCGTTCATCTTGAATTCCCACTTTCGCTCGCCGGTAGCAGGGTCCACCGCCCGGATGGCGCCATAGCCCTCTTCTTCCTTCCTGAAATTCTGACCACCCCGCCCAAATGGAACCGCCGACCTCGGGAATCCGCCGGCGTATCTTCGGCCCTCGGTGTACTCGTCATCTTTCCCCTTGACGTAGATCGACGAATAGCCGGCCCACGTGGGAATGTAGAACAGCCCGGTGTGCGGACTGTAGGAAGGCGAATACCAATTGGTCCCGCCCTGATTGCCAGGATAAATGAGCGTCCCCTCCGCACTCGGAACTTTGCCGCTGACCCGCATCGGCCGGCCCTTCTCATCGAAGCCGTTCATCCAGTTCACCTCGACGAAAGGTTTACCGAGCAGGAATTCGCCGCTGCTGCGATCGAGAACGTAGAACAGGCCGTTACGATTGGCCCACATCATTACTTTGCGAGGTCTCTTCACGCCATCCTTACCAGCCCATTGCATGTCGGCGAGCACCGGGACTTGCACGGCGTCATAGTCAAACTCATCGTGCGGGGAAAACTGGTAGTACCATTTCAGTTTGCCGGTATCTGCGTCGAGCGCGACCACGGAATCGGTGTAGAGATTGTCGCCGGGCCGCGAATCGCCGTTCCAATCCGGCCCAGGATTTCCGATGCCCCAGTAAGTCAAGTTTAGAGCCGGATCGTAGGAGCCAGTCACCCACACCGAGCCGCCGCCGGTCTTCCACGAGTCACCACCCCAGGTTTCGTGGCCGGGCTCGCCGGGTTCGGGGATGTTGTGGAACCGCCACATCTCCTTGCCCGTGCGAACGTTGTAGGCGGCGATAAATCCGCGGATCCCGTACTCTCCTCCAGCCGTGCCGACAATCACTTTGTCCTTCACCACCAGCGGAGCGTGCGTGAGGGCATAGCCGGATTCGGCTTTGGCCACGGTAGTGTTCCAAAGCGGCTTGCCATTCTTGGCGTCGATCGCTACCAGGTGCGCGTCGATGGTGCCCATGAACAACGTGTCGCCCAGGATCGCCAGCCCGCGATTGATGCGGCCACAGCAGGGACGTGATTCCGGCGCGGGAGTGTACGAATAGGCCCAGAAGAGCCGTCCCGTCACGGCATCCAGAGCGAGCACGTCGTTGGGGGCTTGCACGGTGTACAGAATCCCGTCCACCACCAACGACGTCGCCTCGAACTTCTCGAGCGATCGCGCTTGATAGACCCACTGCAGCTCCAGGTTCTTAACGTTGTCGGGACTGATCTGAGTCAGCGTGCTGTAGCGCTGGCTCTGGACGCCGCCGGAGTACGTGAGCCAGTTATGCGGCTCCTTATCAGCGCCAACGATCCGATCAAAGGAAACCTGCGCGAACAGGGAACTCGTAACGGAAATGAGCAAAAGCGCGCGTCGATTCATTGCTTTTCGATTCCTTTCAGTGAAACGAGGTAGCTGACCAGGTCGGACAGTTCCTGCGGGCTTAGCTTGCCCCGGAACGACGGCATGGGAGATTTGTTGGTGAAGGCGTATTCTTTCAGTTTCGACTTCTCCAGAGACACCAGCCGGTCATTGGTATCGTAAAGCTGGATTGTAAAGGCGTCCTGGTTGAGCAGCCTTCCGTTAATCGTCGCGCCATCGCGCGTCACCACGCGGATGAAGCGGTTCTGGGGCAGAACTTCGGCATCGGGTTCCAGGATGGAGCGTTCCAACTCAGCCGCGCGACGAAGCGAACCGATGTCGGTGAGTTCAGGCCCGAGTCTAGCGCCGTTGCCGTTTACGCGGTGGCAATTGAGGCATCCCTTGCTTTCGAAAATTGCCTTGCCGTGAGTGGCGTCGCCGGAGGCAGCCGGACCTCGCGATGGGGAAGCGGCCATAAAGCGCAGGTACGCAACCACCGACCTGGCTTGAAACGCCGTAAAGGTATGGGGTGGCATCGCCGTTCCGGGAATGCCTTTTCGGATGATGTCGACCAGTTCATCGTCCGATGATCCGTGCCGGAACTTTCCATGATCCAACTCGACTCCCGGCACGGATTCACCTCCGGGGCCGTGACAGACGGCACAACTGGCGACATAGAGACGCCGCCCGTCTTCAACATCGCCCGGAGTATAGTTTTGTTGAGCCAGCAGCGTGCCGGCCGCCGCCAAAATCAAGCAGGAAATGGGAAGGGCCCTCATACGCAGAATGCCTTTCAAACGATGTGGTTATACTACCGCCGACGGAGCGAAAAGGTCAACCGCTATGAAAATTCACGACGACGCGAGGCAATTGGGTGTATACTGTCTCGCAATCGGGAGCAAAAATGGAAATTACGGAAAGACACAACTCTTGGCGCAAAGCGGCTCTTGCCGCCGCCACTGCGATTATGTTTTTGGCGATGGTACCGCTGCGAATGCGGGCGGCCACCAGCTACGTCCAGCACAATTTCGCTTCGGACATTCCTTTGCTGGCCGACAACACTGACCCAAACATGGTGAATACGTGGGGCCTCGCCTTAAGCCCGTTCTGGATATGCAATAACGGCTCTGGTACCTACGATGTCAACGGCGCCGACGGAACGCCTACTGCTACCGTGACGAACGTGCCTTTGGCGGGGGGAAAGACCGGCCCAGGCCGGTGCACAGGAGCCGTTCGCAACAACAATCCGGCAGCGTTTCTAGTCTCTCCCGCCACCGCTACCGCCGCCGCGGTTCCAGGCACCTGGCTGCTCGATACGGAAGATGGCTTGATAACCGTTCGTTCCGGAACGCAAAATGTTATCAAAGTGGACAACTCCGGATCAGGCGCCGTCTACAAAGGCATTGCCCTAACTAACAACCCTGATTTAGTCTTTGCTGCCAACTTCAACGCCGGAACGATCGACGTCTACGACGGCACTTGGGCCAAGGCTACCCTAGCGGGCTCATTCACCGACCCTACCGTCCCGGCAGGATTTGCGCCGTTTAACATCCAACTCCTGGCCGGAAAGCTCTACGTCACCTATGCGAAGCAAGATTCAACGAAAACGGTAGACGTGGGCGGCGCCGGCTATGTGGCCGTGTTCGATACGAGCGGAAATTTGATCAAGCATTTGATTTCGAACGGCCCGCTGAACTCTCCCTGGGGTATTGCGATCGCGCCGCCGAGTTTCGGTACTTTCGCCAACGCCTTGCTGGTGGGGAACTTCAGAGATGGCAAGATTAATGCTTTTGATGTGACCAGCGGGAATCTTCTCGGCACGTTGCAGGACCCTTCCGGCAACCCTATTGTTAACATCGGGCTTTGGGCCTTGGTGTTTGGCACTAGCACCGCCGGCAACTATTCAACTACGCTTTACTTCACGGCAGGAATTCCTAATGGCGGCGTCATTCAAAGCCATGGGCTATTCGGCGCCATCACGACCACGGCTCCTCCTGCTATCGGCGCCAACGGAATTGTGAACGGCGCTAGTTTTGCCTCCGGCGCTCTCGCCCCGGGTTCTATAGCGGCCATCTTTGGGACCAACTTGACCGACAATGGAAGTTCCTGTCTTCCGCCCGCCTGCAATCCTGCTTTCCGAAGCGACAAGAGGCTGAACGCGACCCTGGCCGGCGCGCAAGTGGAGGTCAACGGAGATCCAGTGCCACTGTTCTATGCCTCTCCCATCCAGCTAGGCATTCAGATTCCCGCCGAGTTGGCGGCCGGGAGCACCGCAACGGTCCAGGTGATCGTGGATGGGCAAGCCAGCAGCGCGAGCACCATCAATATTGCCTCATTTTCTCCCGGCATCTTTACTGGGGGGATCACCCACGCGAACAACACCGCTGTAACCACCGCCAACCCTTCGGCAGTAGGAGAAACAGTGACGATTTATACCAATGGGCTCGGCCAAACATCCGCGGTGGTTCCCACCGGTGAGGTGCCGAGTGGAACGGTCACGACCACTACCATGCCGTCTGTCACCATCGATGGTCTGACAGCGCAAGTCGATTTTTCCGGGCTGGCGGGTTGTTGTGTGGGCCTCAATCAGATCAACGTTGAGGTGCCCTCAGGCGTTCGTTCGGGAACGAATGTCCCCGTCATCGTGAGTATCGGCGGGCAGCAGAGCAACACCGTTAACATGGCGAGCAAGTAGCACGTCACTGTTCCCGCAGCGCCACCGTAGGATCCAGCCGGGCGGCGCGGTGCGCCGGGAACCAGCAAGCCATGGCGGCGATCACGAAAAAGACCGCAACGATAGAAGCAAACGTCGGTGGATCGGTGGGCTTTACTCCGATAAGCATGGTTGTCATGGCGCGCGTTAAGCCGAGCGCCACCGCGATCCCGGCCACGATTCCCAGCGCGGTCAAACGCAGGCCATGTCCGACCACGAGATTGAATATGCTCCTCGGCGCTGCGCCCAAAGCCATGCGCACACCAATCTCCGCGGTGCGCTGGCGCACAACAGTAGATAGCACGCCGTAGAGCCCGACCGCCGCCAGCAGGCCCGCGATAGTCGCGAAGAGGCCAATCAACACTAGCGAAAATCGTGTACCCGCCTGCGCCTTTTCCACCAGCGCGTCCTCTGGCTGCATATCGTGGATTAGCATATGCGGATCAACCTTGGTAATCTCCGCTCGCACCAGCGGTGCATACTTGGCGGGGTCGCCCGAGGTTCTTATAGCCCATTGCGCGACACTTCCATGCCGCAAAAATCCGTCGGTAAAGTAAATCTGCTCGCGGCCTGGATCGGCGATCGAAGTCTGGCGCTGATGCGCCACCACGCCGATGATCTCCACCCATTCCGGCTCCGGCGTCCGGAGGCGAATGAGGATACGTTTCCCGATTGCAGACTCGCCCGGAAACGCTTTGGAGGCGAAAACCTGATCCATGATCGCCACGTTGCGCTCCGGGGCATTGTCGCCATCGGTGAAGGGGCGGCCCGTCAGCACCGGTGTACGCAGCGTATCGAAATAACCCGGCAGCACTACCTGCCAATCGACGGCCTGACACTTGCCAGGATCAGCCAGTGCTTCTTCTTTTCCCCATCGAATTGTCGAGAATCCACCAGCCAGCGGAAAAGGAAACGAGCCTGTAGCGCTTTCAACGCCCGGCAGGGCTCGGAGACGGCTTTGAATCTCACGCATGAGGGCGGCCCGCTGTTGCGGCACATTACCGGCTCGTCCACCAATCAGGCCAAATGTCAGAAGATTGTGCGGGTCGAATCCCAGGTTGGTACGCTGCAAAGCCAGAAAGCTGCGGAACATTAGGCCCGACCCGATGAGCAGCACGAACGACAGCGCAACTTCGGCGACAACCACGCCACTCCGCAGTTGGTTCGAGCCCAGCGCGACGGTCCGGCCGCTGGCACGCAGAACATTCATCACGTCGGGGCGCGAGGCCCGTAGCGCGGGTACGACGCCGAAGATAGCCGCCGCTGCGGCGCCGATGAGAATCGTGAAAACGAGGACCAGCGGATCGAGCGGCACCGAATCGAGGCGCGGCAGATTCGCGGGCGCGATCCTGAGCAGTTCATGAATGCCGAGCCACGCCAGTCCCACTCCTAAGAGCGTGCCGAGCCCCGTCAGCAGCACCGCCTCGGTGAGCATCTGACGCACGAGCCGCCATCGTCCACCGCCCAGGGCCGCTCGTACGGCCAATTCGCGCTCCCGCAAAGACACGCGCACCAGCAGCAGGTTCGCCACGTTGGCGCAAGCGATCAACAGCAGAAAGATCACCGCGCCCATCAGCGCCAGGATCGCCGGCCGAACCTCCGCCACCATATACTGCTTCATCGGCTCTGCCCGGTATTGAAACCGGGCAGTACGGTAGAGCGGAAAGTTCCTGCGGATCTCTGCTGACACCAGATCGACCTCTTCCTGCGCCTGCTGGAGTGTTGCGCCGGGCTTTAACCTCCCAATCGCTCGCAGGAAGTAAGCGTTGCGATTCGCATTGTCGTAGCGCAGGCGGGCTGCGATCCAGATGTCGGGCCGCCGCTCCACCTCCGAGCTCGGGCGGAATAGTAGCTCGAAGCCTGGCGCAAGCACGCCCACGATCTGCGGATTGAACCCCGGCGCGTTGTTGAGCATGGGGTGGCCTAGCACAGCAGGATTCCCACCGTAGCGCCGCTGCCAGTATTCGTAGCTTAAGATCGCGATGTTTGGAAGAGGGGTTGTAGCTGGTGCGGCAACTCCTGGTGGAGGCGGTGGTGAAGGCTGGCCGTCGGAATCGGTGAAGTCGCGTCCCAAGGCCATTTTTGCGCCCATCAACCCAAAGAAATTCGTGGTGACTCGCGCAAACCGGACCTGCTCGGGCGTACCGTCCTCGCTGGGAAAATTCCCGCGATTGGTGGATACAGCGCCAAAATCTTCGAACATGCGCTTAGCCCCGTTGCGCAGATCGGCGAAGTTCTCGTTGGAAACCGGCGAGTCGAGCACGTTGCGCGTCTTCATGTCGGCGCAGGCCAACACCAGCCGGTCGGGGTCTTTATAAGGAAGCGGCCGCAACAGGACCGCGTTGGTGACGCTGAAAATGGCCGTGCTCGCACCTATACCAAGAGCGAGAGTAATCACTGCGGTTGCAGAAAAAACCGGAGTGTTGAGAAGCGCGCGAGTGGCGTAACGGAGGTCGCTTCCGGGCATGTTTTTGTAGACTCCTTGGCGGTGACTTCGGTTCCGGCCCAGTGCTAGAATCTAAAGATTATTCCCTAATTTTACGATGGAGTGGGCGAGATGATGCTGCGCCTTGCTTGGATTTGTGGGCTTTTATCTACGCGCGATTACGATTGCCGGATCAGGCAGAGGAAAATCGGGAACGCCGCGATTGCGGCGAATGAAGGGGCGTTAGAACGCATGGAGCGCTCGCTCGTAGAGGATCGCATTGCGGTGGTTGTATTTCTACTCGCGATCACGATCTTTCTCTATACGATTGAATACGCTCCCGCGTTTAGAGCATAATCGTCAGGCTCTTCGCGCCAAGTGGGCGATTAAAGAGACGACGAAGAGCACGATGAAAATAAAAAACAGGATCTTCGCGACGCCACCTGCCAGGATGGCAACGCCGGTGAATCCTAGGACGGCCGCGATGAGCGCGATCACGAGAAACATCAAAGCCCAATACAGCATGCTGGTACGCTCCTTCCGCCCAGTTGGTTAGCAGCTTGATGCCCACACCAGATCTTCTTTAGATTCAGTAAACGAACTGGCCGCACTCAGGTAGAAAATACGACACGGTCGGCGTGCCCGGCTGCGACTTCGGGGGTCTGGATGTGCTCGGCCCGGAAGCCGATGCCCAAGAAGCGCGATCGGATCCGGCGCGTCGGCCAATCCAGAAGAGGTAAGAACCAGGGGGCACGCAGGGGTTTCGAGCTGGCCAGCACCTGGGCGATGACGTGGTTCTGGATTGTGACTTGCATTCCTTGGGTAAGCCGTGTGGGAAGTGCCCGGCGTCGTTGTATTGCGGCGAGACGATCTGTCGAGATGGTTCCGTGCTGAAAAGCTGCCGCGAGTATGTTGGCAGATGCGACGGCATCCTGAATGGCAAGATTGATCCCGACGCCCCCGATCGGCGACATGGCGTGAGCCGCATCCCCGATGCATAGCAGCCCGGGACGCCACCACTGTTGCAAGCGATCCACCTTGACGGTTAAGAGTTTGACATCATCCCAGCTCCGCAGTTCACAGACGCGATCTTTCAGGAACGGTGCTAATTCTACAACGCCAGTGCGCAAAGCTTCGATCCCTTTTTGCTGAATTTCCCCGGCGCCACCCTTGCGGATCACTAGGCCTACTTGCCAATAATCTTCACGGTTGAGCATCACCAGGAGCTTTCCGCGGTCCAAGCGGAGCACGGGTGCCGGATCGCTAGGACGCCTCGAAATCCGTATCCACAGGACGTCCATGGGAGCGCCGAGATCGTCCACTGGAAGGCCGGAGCGATCGCGCACTACGGAACTTCGGCCGTCGGCCCCGACCACCAATTCGGCACGAATTTCCAGTTCACCAGCGGGCGTTTTGGCGCTGACACCCGTGATGCGGCCGTCCTCTTCGAGAAGGCCGGTAACCTCGACTTCCATCCGTAGATGGAATGCCGGATAACGTTGCCCGCGCTCGGCGAGAAAGTTCAGGAAGTCCCACTGGGGCATTAGCGCGATGAACCGGCAGTGGGTAGGCAGATTGGAGAAATCGGCGCCGATGATTTCGTCGCGCCCAATCTGTGCCCGGATTTGCGGTAGTTCCTGATGCGGCCGCTTTAGAAACTCTTGCAGAAGACCAAGTTCGTACATCAGCTCCAGGGTGGAAGGGTGGACGGTGTCGCCACGGAAATCGCGCAGGAAATCAGCGTGTTTCTCTAGGACAACGGTTTCGATTCCGGCGCGCGCCAGAAGAAACCCCAGCATCATGCCGGCTGGGCCGCCGCCAGCGATGCAGCAGCGGGTCTGGAGGTTTTGAGGATCCATCGGGCTTTTCCCTTAGAAGGAGACTACGGTGTTGAGGTGGAGGTTTCGAATAAGCCGCTTGAATTATTCACGTGCCTAACCTGCATGGGATAGACGTTTTATCCGATAGGTAAGGGAGGCTAAGCTGAACTACGCATGAACCCGCCTGTGATTATCCCGGCAGGTCTTAAGAAGGTCCCTCCCTTTCCCCCCGTCGCGGCAAGACTTCTAACCTTGCTCGCCCATCCGGATGTCAAAGTCAAGGAAGTAGCGGAACTTATCAGCACTGACGCGACGTTCACAGGGCGTCTGTTGCAGTGCGTCAACTCCTACGAATTTGGATTATCCTACCCGGTCAGCGATATAAAGCAAGCGGTCGCCCTCGTAGGACTGGATCGGACCCGGCAAGTCACCATCTCGCATGCGACGGCTGCTTATGCCAAGGGAGCGATGCGAACGGCTGAACTGCGACGCTGCTGGCAGCACACGGTTGCGACTGCCGTGCTGGCCGAAGAGATCGCGCACGCTTGCGACGCCTTTACGAACGTGGCATTTACAGCGGGTATCATGCACGACATTGGGAGACTGGCCCTGCTGGTGGCTTATCCGCAGGAGTATGAGAAGGTCATTCGCGGCGCGGCCGAGCAGAGTCTGGACATCCTGGATTTCGAGCGTGGGGAGTTCGGCGTGGATCATGCCGAAGCGGGCCGCGCTTTGGCCGAACGTTGGGGACTGCCGCTGGAGCTTCGGGTGATCGCGGGACGGCATCATGACCCCAGCGAAGGCTCTGAACTCGACTTGCTCCGGATCGTACACGTCGCCTGCCGGCTGGCGGAGATACTTGGATACGACATCGTCCATCCGCTGGTTTCCCAGGACGTCGATAGTGTCTTGACCGAACTGCCCGCTCGCGCCCGGGCCCGCCTCAAAAAGACCCCGGCGGAGTTGTGCGCGAAAGTCGAGCAGCGGATTCTGGAGTTCGATTCGGAAAATGGCGACAAGCCTCCTCAGGCGGCGCTGCCGGTTTTGGCTACCACCACTCCCGAAGAGCTCGAAACTGAGCCGGAACCCGGGCCCGAGACGATTTATGAAACGGAAGTAATCCCGGCCGGGCCCAATCGGATGGCGCGTTACGCGATCGGAGCGGCGGCCGTGGCGCTGGCGATCCTTTCCGTGATCCTACTTTGGAGAATGCAGTAGGGCCGTCGCTCAGTCCCGCACTTTGAGCACCGCGGCGCCGCGGATGGCGTCGTTCTTGAGCGCATTTAGCGCGCGATTCGCTTCCCGCAAAGGGAAAACCTCGAACTCGGTGTGAATCGGGATCTGCGCGGCGATGCGCAGGAAATCGTGGCCGTCCTGCCGGGTATTATTGGCGACACTTCTCACCACGCGCTCCTGGTAAAGAAGATCGTAATCAAGCGCTGGAATGGCGCTCATATGGATACCGCCCAGCGCCAGCGTTCCGCCTTTTTTCAGGGCCTTCAACGCTGCTGGAACGATCTCGCCGGCGGGCGCGAAGATGATCGCGCTGTCCAGTTTTTGCGGAGGCTCGGCCACGGTGCCGCCGGCCCAGACCGCGCCCAATTCGAGCGCGAGCCTCTGGTGCCTTTCGTCGCGCGTACAGGCGTAGACTTCGGCGCCCCAATAGCAGGCAACCTGGATGGCAACGTGAGCGGCCGCTCCAAATCCGTAGAGCCCGAGGCGTCCACCGCGCGAGATTCCGGAGAGCCGTAGGGACCGGAAGCCGATGATACCGGCGCAAAGCAGCGGAGCCGCGTGGAGATCCTCAAAGCCTTCCGGGATGGGATAGACGAAGGTCTCTTCGGCCAGCGCATATTCGGCATAACCGCCGTCCACTGTGTAGCCGGTGAAACTGGGATGGTCGCAGAGGTTTTCCTTTTCAGCGCGGCAGTACTCGCACGTGCCGTCCGTCGAATGCAGCCAGGCGATGCCGACCCGCGCGCCGATGGGATGAAGTTTGGCGCGGTCCCCGGCTGCTTCGATCACGCCCACCACCTGATGACCAGGCGTGATGGGCGACTTGCGCGGCGGAAGTTCTCCTTCGATCACGTGCAGATCAGTCCGGCAGACTGCGCAGGCGGTCACGCGCACCAGGACTTGGTGGCTAGTGGGCACGGGCTTGGGTATTTCAGCAAGCTCGAGGGGGTTGGTCTCGATCGGGGCAGGAGAACGGAGGATGCAGGCTTTCATGCAGTTGATCACAGGCCTCAGGCCTGCGCCACTATAGTAACCTGAGGTTTCAATGGTTATTCCTGGCCGCAACTTCGCGTTCAATCTGGTGCAGAGGCGCACCCTTCTGTTCCAATTGGTCCGCCGCGACTTCGAGCAGCGTTTCGTAGGATCGGCCGCCGGGTGGCTGTGGGGACTGATTCACCCGGTGGTGCTGCTGGTGAGTTGGGTCTTCGTCTTCCAGGTGTGCCTGAAGACCACCCTTCCCAGTAACGAGGTGACGCAGAACTACTCGTTGTTTCTGTTCTGCGGTTTTCTTCCGTGGCTGCTGTTCACCGAGACCGTAACGCGGTCGGCCGTATCCATGCTCGACAACGCGAACCTCATCACTAAAACGGTGTTTCCAGCCGAGGTTGTACCGGTTTCTATCTTTCTTTCTTCCCTGATCAGCCATTTAATGGCACTGGCGCTGGTGATAGCAGTGGTCGGATTCGCGGTCGGCCACTTCAGCCTGTGGATGTTGTTACTGCCAATCTACATGCTGCTGATCGGACTGTTCGCGATCGGGGTGAGCTGGATCGTCTCCGGATTGCAAGTCTATCTGCGGGACACGGCGCAGGTGCTTTCGGTAATCCTCACCTTCTGGTTTTGGGTGACGCCGATCTTCATTCCCGAGAAAGCCTTTCCAGAGTGGGCGAGGTTCGCCCTGCGTCTGAACCCGTTGGCCTTCCTGGTGCGCGCTTATCGCGACCGGCTGCTCTCCTACCGTGTCCCGAACCTGCAGGACCTAGGAATCGTTACCGTGTATGCCGTGACGGCGTTCCTGGTGGGCGGATTATTCTTCCGCCACCTGAAGCGTGGCTTTGCCGACGTGCTGTAGCGCAGCTACATGTTGCCTTCGTCAGCCGACGGTCCGTAAATAGCAGGTACTGGAATGTCGTTGAGCCGCAGATAGACACCCAACTGCGCCCGATGATGAATCACGTGGTTCATGACGAAAGTCCGGACGCAGGCGATTCGCGGCATCGTGAAGAGCGTTTTTCCCGCAGCCATCAGCGACCACGGTTTTAGAAATACCTCATCGCTCGCGCCGGCGATGGCCGCGCGCGCGCTGGCGACGCTCTTGTCGAACTTCTCAAGCAGTTGCTTGGTGGACGCGGCGAGGTCCTCTTTGTACGGCGGCGCGCCGGGCGGCGAGATATCGAATGAATCCTTGTTTATCGTATCCGCAGCCCATCCGGTCATGCTCGCGATGTGGGTGGCGAGCGAAATCATACTAAACGATTTGGGATGGGGTTTCCAGGAGAACTTGTCTTCGGGGACTCTTTCCAGAGTCTTGCGAGTGTTGGCCATCTCCTGGTCAAATTCGGGGAGCAGAGCATCTTTGATTATCATAGGGTTCGCTTCCTTCTTGGGTTTGTTTCGTAATCGACGTACCTTGCCATCATAGGCGAACAATAGGCGAAAATCAAGAAGATGAATGTTATGTAACGAAACCTACAATGGTATCTCGATCATCAAATAGACGGAGGCGAAGAAGTTATGTTAAAAAGAATCGGGCTTCCTTTACTTGCGCTGACGGCGATGTTGATGTTTTTGGCGCCGACGCACGCTGACGCGAGGGTCGGCTTTGGCGTCTACGTAGGTCCGGGCTATCCCGCCTACCCGTACGCCTACTCTTACCCCTACGCCTACCCCTATGGTTACTACGATCCCTACTATTATCCTTACGCCTACGGTTATCCGGGCTACGGATTTTATGGCGGATACTGGGGCGGTTACCGCGGTGGATACGGATACCGTGGCGGATACGGTTATCGGGGCGGATACGGCGGGTATCGTGGTGGATACGGTGGAGCGCGAGGCTATAGTGGCGGCGCACGAGGTTTTAGCGGGGGAGCACGAGGTGGTGGCGGACACCGGTAAGGAATCCGGTAAAGTAGTGGATTGAAATCAGTCCAACTGGTTGCTCCACGAATAATAGAATTGAGGGACATGCCGCTGCCGGCAGATCCCGGACCGGACGAATTGTTGGTGAAAGTCCGTTCGGTCGGGATTTGCGGCAGCGACATGCATTGGTACCTGGACGGTAGCATCTATGGCTTTCCCGCCACTTACCCTCTAGTGCTTGGTCACGAGCCGGCGGGGGAAGTGGTAGCCGTGGGAAGCGAGGTTTCCGGGTTGCGGCCCGGTGACCGGGTCTCAATCGAACCCACTATTAGCTGCGGACACTGCGAGTATTGCGCGCGAGGCCAGCATAATAACTGCGTGCAATCGGAATTCATGGGGTCGCCCCAGTTCCCCGGCCTATTGCGCGAATACGCAGTCGTTCCTGCGCACAACGCCGAGTTCGTTCCCGAAAATTTCAGCTATACACAAGCATCTTTGATCGAGCCGGTAGCAGTGATCATGCACATGCTGGAGTTGGTGCAGATTTACGCCGGTGACAGCGTGGCCGTATTAGGCGCCGGCCCTATCGGGCTGCTGGCGGCGGCAGTGGCGCGGCACTGCGGCGCTTCGCAGGTGCTGATGGCGGACAAGCTTCCGCACCGGATCAAGATGGCGCAGGAACTGGGCGCGACTGCAGCCGTATCCATTGGGCAATTTCGCGAATTAGTGGGCGACAAGACGCGGGGGCGTGGCGTCGATCTGGCGATCGATGCGGCTGGCGCGGCTGAAACGATCAATGCGGCGCTGGCCGTTACGCGGATGGGCGGCACGTTCGTCCTGATCGGCATTCCCAATCAGGTTCCAGTGGGCGTGGATCTGTTCAGCGCCATGGCGAAAGAAATTCGCATTCAACCGCTGAAGCGATCGAATCACCGCTCGAAACCGGCCATTGCGCTGCTGGCATCCGGCGCGATTCCCGAAGCCATCGTCACGCATCGCATCGATGTCGAACAAGCGCCGGAGGCGTTCCAGACATTGGCTGAGTATCGCGACGGAATCGGCAAGTTGGTGATTGAATTTCCGGCATGAACCGGTTTCTGGCGATCGATCTGGGCGCCGAAAGCGGGCGCGCCATGCTTGGCATTCTGGACCAGGGAATGCTCTCGCTCGAAGAGCTGCATCGCTTCCCAAACACGCCGGTGCATTTGCCGACGGGTCTTTATTGGGACACGCTGCGGCTGTTTCAAGAGATCCGCCACGCGCTCGCCATTTGCGGCCGGGAGCGAAAGATCGTGCTGGATGGCATCGGCATCGATACCTGGGGCGTGGATTTCGCCTTGCTTGGCGCCGACGGCGCGCTGGTGGACAACCCGAGGCATTATCGCGACGCGCGAAACAACGGCGCGCTGGAGAAGATGTTGAAGGTGATGCCACGCGAAGAGATTTTTGCCGAGACCGGCATCCAGTTCATGCAGATCAACACGCTATGCCAGCTTTCCGCGATGAAGCTCGCAGATTCGCCGGCGCTGGAGGTCGCGAACACTTTGCTGTTCACGCCGGACCTGTTCAACTACTGGCTCACCGGCGTAATGTGCGCCGAGGTGAGTATTGCCAGCACTTCGCAGTTTTACAATCCGGCCAAGAAACATTGGGCGAAGGATTTGTTTCGGCGGCTAGGGATCGCTGAGTCGATCTTACCGGAGATCGTTCCTTCCGGTACGCGCCTCGGCACATTGCTGCCTGAGGTGGCCGATGCGAGCGGGCTTTCCACTGACACGCCGGTTTTTGCAACGGCTTCTCACGACACAGCGTCGGCTGTAGCGGCCGTTCCGGCCGAAGGCCAGGACTGGGGCTACATCAGCTCCGGCACCTGGTCGCTGATGGGGGTGGAATTGGATGCGCCGGTGATCAACGAGCGTTCGCTGGTCCTCAACTTCACCAATGAAGTCGGAGCCGGAGGGACCATTCGTCTACTGAAGAACATCGCCGGATTGTGGCTGCTGCAGGAATGCCGCAGGGCCTGGGCGCTCGCGGGACGAGAATACAGCTACGCCCAACTGGTTGAACTCGCGGCGGCCGCGCCTTCCTGCGGCGAGACCATCGATCCCGACAGCTTCCCGGACCCGGGACACATGCCCGAGCGCATCGCGGAGCACTGCCGGGCATTCGGCTGGGATACGCCAGAACAGCCGGGCGGCATGGTGCGGTTGATTCTCGAAAGCCTCGCTGCCAGTTACCGCAAGGTACTTGAAAATCTCGAAACACTGACCGGACGGCGTATCAACCACATACACATTGTGGGCGGCGGTTCACGGAACGAACTCCTGAATCAGTTGGCGGCCAACGCTATGCGACGCTTGGTGATCGCAGGCCCGGCGGAGGCGACTGCGGCGGGCAACATCCTGGTGCAAGCCATAGGAGCGGGAATTGTTTCAGGAGTCAGCGAGGCGCGCGAGGTCGTCAGGCGCTCTTTTCCAATTCAGGTTTACGAGCCACGCTAAAATGAAGGTTCGCTCGACACCGTCGCTGTCCGCGGCAACTCACGAGCTGAGGAACACAGATGGCTATTAAGCGTATCGGTATCTTAACTGGCGGAGGAGATGTCCCAGGGCTCAATTCCGTCATCAAAGAAGTGACTTATCGCAGCACCGAACACTGCTGTGAGGTGGTGGGCCTACGGCGCGGATGGGAAGCGCTCACGCACCTGAACCTGGACGATGAGCAAAGCCGGGCACATTACGTGCTGCCGTTGACGCGTGAGAACACTCGCACCATCGATCGCTATGGCGGGACGATCTTGCACAGCAGCCGGACGAACCCGTCAAAAATGAGCGAGCTTCCCGATTTCTTGAAGGGACAGAGCTTTCCTCAGAACCAGATCACCAAAGGCGGACAGACGTCCGTGGCATACGACATCAGTTCGCAGGTGCTCAAGAATATCGAAGCGTTACAGCTTGATTATCTGGTGCCCATCGGGGGCGACGATACGTTGAGCTACGCTGCCAAGCTGCACGAGATGGGTGTCAAGGTGGTGGCGGTGCCCAAGACCATGGACAACGATGTCCGGAACACAGAGTACTGCATCGGCTTTTCGACCGCCATCACCCGCGCCACCGACGCTATCAATCGCCAGCGGACCACGGTTGGATCGCATGAGCGTATCGGCATCTTTCGCGTGTTCGGGCGCGACGCAGGCTTTACGTCGCTTTATACGGCGTACGTGGCGTCCATTCGTTGCTGCCTTCCGGAATACAAAGTAAACCTGGATAAGCTGATCGATATACTGCTCAACGATAAGAAGCACAATCCCAGCAATTATTGTCTGGTGATTCTTTCGGAGGGCGCGGAGTGGGAAGGCTACCAGTTACGCGAGTATGGAGAACCAGACGCATACGGTCATCGCAAGAAGGAAAACATAGGGGAAGCCTTGAGCGACGAGATCAAGAAGCGCACCAAGGAAGAGACCATCGTGAGCGATCTCACCTATGATCTTCGCAGCGGCGCGCCGGATTTTGTCGATAAGCTGATCGCCTCGACGTTCGGAACCATGGCGCTGGACTGCGTGCTCTCCAACCAGAGCGGGCTAATGGCCGGTCTGGTGAATGGCTGTTATTCGATGGTCCCGCTGCCCGATCCGAAGCTAGGCCCGCGGCACGTGGATGTCGCGACCATGTACAACACCGAGCGCTATCGTCCGAACTACGAAAACAAGACTGGTCTTCCGATTTTCCTGACTCGGGCCTGATGGCATCACTCTGGAGGCGGCTCTTCGGGCGGGCACCGATGCCGACCCCTCCCGCGAGCGTCCCACTGCCGGAGATCATTCGCCACTTCAATGAAGCCGCCGGCGATGAAGAGCACTTTCCGTCCACCATCGATCCGCGGATCTATCACGTCCAGTTGATCCTCGAGCATTTTGGCGATTTGAATGGCAAGCGTGTGCTGGACGTAGGCTGCGGCAAGGGTCGGTTTGCGCGGGTGCTGGGGGAGCGGTTCCCTGGCTCGGCCATCGTGGCATTTGATCTGGCCGAGGCGATGCTTCGGAGCGTACCCGCGGGAATTAGCCGATGCGCCGGTTCGATGACGGCCCTGCCATTTCGTAGCGAGCGCTTCGACTTCGCTTACGCGACCGAGTCGCTGGAGCATGCCGTGGATATCGAGGCCGCCGTCAGAGAGATGTGCCGGGTCGTGAAACCTGGCGGGCGAATCGTGATCATCGACAAGAATGCGGAGCAATGGGGCCGGTTGAAGACGCCCGAATGGGAGAAGTGGTTTGGGCGAAAGCAGCTAGAGGATCTCCTGGCCGGGCATTGCCAGCGGGTGTCGAGCCGGCCGATTTCGTACTGGGAGGATGTGGCTCCGGATGGTCTGTTCTTGGCGTGGTTAGCGGAGAAGTAGGTTACGATCAGAGGGTGGGACGCGGGATTACCGTCGGGCTGGACGACGACGTCAGGGCGGAGCTTGAGGCCGAGATGCGAAAGTCCGGCAAATCGCTCAAGGAGACCGTGAACGAGGTGTTGCGCCTCGGACTGCGTGCGCAACAACAGGCAAAGCCGTTCAAGATCCGAGCGAGAGATATGAAATTGAAACCCGGCTACAGCTTTGACAAGCCCTGGGACCTGATTGAGGAGATCGAAGGTCCAGGCTACAAGTGATATTCCGGCGCGTCTGACGCCTCGCTCACCACGATGCCGAGCCGCTTCCACTCCACATTGACTGGCCACAATAATGTGAGCGCCTGCGCGGGCTTGGCGGCTTTTTGGGCATCATAGAAGGGCGTGCCATCCCCGCCTCTGGTCAGCATCGTCACGCCCACCTACAATATGGGCCGGTACCTCGAAGCGACAATCCAAAGCGTACTGAACCAGGACTATCCGAACATCGAGTACACCGTGATGGACGCGGGCTCGACCGACGAGACGCTCGCGATTCTGGAGCGGCACAGAGGCAGGCTGGAGTTTCACTCAGGCCCTGACCGGGGCACCGCGGACGCGATCAACAAAGGATTCTCGCGTTCCCACGGCAGCGTCTTCGCGTATTTGAATGCAGATGACATGTACCTGCCGGGTGCGATCTCGACCGCGATGCGGTCACTGGCAGCGGAGCCGGATACCGGTGTGGTTTATGGGGATGCGAACTGGGTGGATGAACAGGGCCGCGTGCTGGAGCCGTATCCTGTCCGCCCGTACGATGCAGCGCTGTTTAGGCAGGAGTGCTTCATCTCGCAACCAGCGGCGTTCATCCGGCGGGAGGCTTTCGAGCTGGCAGGCCGGATGGATCCCAATCTGCAATATGCATACGACTATGATCTATGGATACGCACGTCGCGGCTTTATCCGATGCGAAAGGTCGATGCGGTATTGGCGGCTTCGCGGATGCACAAGGAGAACAAGACCGTGGGCCAGCGGCGGCGAGTCCTTCGCGAGACCATGAACGTGCTCGGTTCGCACTATGGTTACGTGCCTTTTCCGCCGGTCCACGCTTACGCTTCCTATCTGGTGGACTGCCGCGATCAGTTCTTCGAGCCGCTGCGCCCCTCGATTTTCAAGTACGTGCTTAGTTTATTCGTCGGACTCCGCTTCAATCCGGACCAGCCTTTTCGATTCACGCGCGAGTGGGCCGCGCTTATGTCGCTAGAAGGCTTGGCGCGCCGATGGCACGGCTTCCTGGAGCGACACGACCGCTGAGCTGACGGAGCGCCAGCGCGGCACGCGGCGAGGTTGCTGCAAAAGTCATCGAAGGCCCCGCGGTCCAACCCAGTTGATATGTTTTTTGGCTACATGCAGTCCTTAAGAGAACTAAATTCCCGTAACCTTTCCGATCGCCGGAGGTATTCCGATCTTGAGGCGTCACATCCATCTCCTCGTCTCTCTCCTGATCTCGACTTCCGTGCCTGTTCGCGCCGATGTAGTGGACGAGTATGTCAAAGCGCAGATGCAGACGCTGCACATTCCGGGACTGTCGATTGCAGTGGTGGAAAAAGGCAGGCTTATCAAGGCTGCCGGTTATGGACTGGCAAATATGGAGACCGACACGCCCGCGACTCCGGAAACCGTATACAAGATAGCCTCGCTCAGCAAGCAGTTCCTGGCTGCCGCTGTCATGTTGCTCGTCGAGGAGGCAAGGTCGGGCTGGACGACAAGGCAGAAAAATACCTGAGCGGCTCGCCTGAGTCTTGGAAAAACATCACCGTCCGGCATCTGTTGACACATACTTCGGGCATCGTCCGCGACCCGTCCGATTACCATCCCTACAAAGAACAGCAGCCAGCCGAAGTAATCGAGTCGGTTTATCCAATACCGCTCAAATTTCAACCCGGCGAAAAGTGGCTGTACTCCAATGTTGGATACTACGTGCTCTCGGAAATCATCGGCAAGGCAAGCGGGAAGCCGTGGAGCGAGTTCATTTCTGAGCGGCTCATTGCGCCTGCGGGCATGACAGCTACCCGCGTCTTGACGTCAACGGATATCGTTCCGCACCGTGCGAGCGGTTATGAGCAGTCAGACGGAAAGATGATCAACGCAGAGAACTGGATCGCCGTTCGGCCCAGCGCCGCCTTTCTCTCCACGGTTCTGGACCTTGCGAAGTGGGACGCTTTCATGGACTCACGCAGTCCGCTCACCGCGGCTAGCCGGGCGCAGATGTGGACGCCCGCGAGTTTGAATGATGGAACCTTCGCCGATTATGGCTTCGCCTGGTATGTGGACTTATTTCTCGGACGAGCGAGGATACACCACGAGGGCCAATACCCAGGGTTCCGGTCAGACTACGAGCGCTTCGAGAACGACGCTCTGAGTGTGATCGTTCTCGCAAACTCGGGCAGCTCAAGAGTGGATTCTCTAGCTGTCAAGATTGCAGGGTTTTACGCACCAGCGCTCGCGACTCCGCCGTTTACCGTCACCGCCAGAACGCCTGCTCAGTTGGTCCTGAGCGGCAAGCCGGTCACCATCGACATCGCGGCCAGAGACGACGGGAAGGCGGCGCCAGAGAGCATGGTCGAGATGGAGATCTGGGATGAATCGCGCAAGCCGGTTCATAAGCAGAACAAGTCGAACGAAAACTTTGCCCCCGGCGAGACCAAGACCTACGAGTTTTCATGGACACCAACGAAAGCCGGGAAGTACACGATCAGCGTGGGTGTGTATGGTGCAAAGTGGACGCCGAGTTATTCGTGGAATCAGGAAATACTCGCGGTCACGGTCACGGTGCATTAGTAACTACGGCCTAACACATCCCACTGGCAACAGGCTTGCTGATTGTAGGGCGGAGGTGCTAACAAATGCTTTGGTACGCATGGGTTTTCCTAGTGATCGCGATCCTGGCGGCGGTCTTCGGGTTTGGAGGAATTGCCGCCGGCGCAGCAAGTATTGCAAAGATCTTTTTCTTCGTCTTCGTGGTCTTGTTTGTCATCAGTCTAATCGCAGGCCGCAGGACGGTCGTCTAGGCGGAGAACATATATGAAACTTATTACCGGATCATTGCTATTAGGTGCGATATTGACGTTCGGTGGTTGCTCGAATCGAACCAAAGCGCCGGACGTGGCGGATAACGTTCACAACTCTCTCGAGCAAGCCGGCCTCAAGGACGTCAAAGTTGATCAGGATCGGGACAAGGGCGTAGTTACGCTGAAAGGTACCGTTCCTTCCGATGTAGAGAAGGCGCAGGCGGAATCGATCGCCAAGGCTCAGGCCGCAGGCGAGGTAGTGGCCAACGAAATCGCGGTGGTGCCACCGGGCAACGAGAGTGCCGCGAAGACGGTCAACAGCGATATCGACAAGGCCATCGACAAGAATCTGGATGCCGCGCTGGTGGAGAATCGGCTGAACAAGGCTGTAAAATATTCAGTCAAGAATGGCGTCGTGACCTTAAAAGGCCGCGTGGATTCGCATGCCACCCGATCAGAAGCGGCCCATATTGCGGCCAGCGTTCCGAATGTGGCGCAAGTCGTGAACGAAATCGAAGTTCGCCATAACCGTGCGACCTCGTCGCGGTAATGAGTGAGTTCGGGCGGCCGCAACCATGGTGAGAATAGTCTTCATTTCCATTTTTGCGGCCGCTCTGCTGTCGGCCAGAGTGCCTGCCACGTTCGAGGCCACAGCCTATTCTGTAACTGGAACGACGGCGACTGGCGATGTGACGTCTCGTGGGACGGTCGCCGCCGATCCGGCGATATTACCCGCCGGCACTCGATTTCGCATCACGGGAGCCGGTCGATATTCAGGCGTGTACGTCGTGAAGGATACGGGACCGAAAATCGCCGGCGCGCACATCGACATCTATATGCCTTCGCGGTTGGAAGCAAAGCGGTTCGGCAAGCGCCGCGTTAGGCTCCGCGTGCTGCCGAGAGGCAAAACTTGACCCTTACTCTGTAGCGCCGCTACGCTGAAGGAAGATGCTGGGGCGCTTCGCAGTCTTCCTCTTTCTCACCGTTCCGGTGTTCTCCCAGACTCCGTGCGACGGCACACCCGCATATTCGCCGTGTGAACTGCCGTTTGATCTCTCCGCCGCCGATCTCGCGGCCCATCCTAATCCATACGCGACCGCGCAGCTTCACGCCGAATTTCGGTCGCCGCATTTCAAGACCTATCTCATGCCCGCGTTCTGGGACGGCGGCCGCCGGCTGATCATCCGCTTCATCCCCACCGAGGCCGGCCCGTGGACCTATCGCACCACCAGCAACATCGCGGCCTTCAACGGCAAGGAGGGCGCCTTCAACGCTGCCGCGTCGGATTTTCCCGGCTACGTCAACGTCGCCAATTTCCATCATTGGGCCACCGACGACAAAAAGCCCCATTTGTGGATGGGCTATATTGCCGATCGTTTCCCGTTCCTGAGCCAACCGGAGTTCGAACAGCAGCTCGCGGACGCAGCTCAGAACAAGTTCACTCATTTTCGCGGATCGATCCTGGGCGCCGCCGCCGATCGTGCCCGCGTCTATCTGGGCGCCGACAAGCCGAATCCGGCCTACTTCGATGAACTCGATCGCCGCATCCTCGCCGTCCACAAGCGCGGCCTCACCATCGACCTGATTCTCGCCTCCAATCCGGATTACATTACTACTCTTTTCCCCGATTGGCAGGCGCGGGAGCGCTTCATCAGTTATGTCGTGGCGCGATATGCTCCGTTCAACGTCACCTGGCAAGGCTTGGAAGAGTTCGAAGATTACAAGAACGGGCGCCCGTTACTCAAGGAGCTGGGGCTCAATCTCAAGAAACAGGATCCGTATCAGCACCCACGATCGTCAAACGCCAAAGTGACTTCGTCTTCCCTGCTTCCGGATGGCTGGATGAATTTCGTAATTGAGGCCACGACGAATGACGTAATCGGTTCAGTGGAACATCAGTTCTATCAAGTGCCCTTCGTCGGAGTGACCGACGCGCAGCATCTTTGGAACGCGACGATGGATGGCGAATACCCCGAGTTTCATGGTGATGGCGCGGCCATGTGCCGCTACTGGTTCGATTTCATCGCTGATACCCGGCATTGGGAGCTGGAGCCATATTTCGACGTCGACGGCGCGCGCGCGGTGGCGCTTGAAGATGTCGAGTACGTCAGTTACATCGAGCATCCCGGCCCGCCTGTCGAGATATCGGTGGAGAAACACGGCTACGACGTCGCGTGGTTCAACCCGGCCACCGGCGAGTCGGTGGAGCAGAAGAAATATAAAGGCGAGCATTTCACGGGCGAAGCGCCTGACAAGAGCCATCCCTGGGTGCTTCTTGTGGCGCGCGAAGGCCGCAAGGAATCGATGCTGAAATCCTACAAATTCGATTCGCGCGAGGTGCCGCTGGTGCAGGAGATCGAGTCCAATCCCCAAAAGGTGCCGTACGTCATCGTCGACCCTTCCGGCAATACGCTGGACGCAGGCAAACCGGTGAAGTTTTCAGCGAAGCTGACACGCGAGACTCGCGCCACTCGATCGATGATGTTTCTCTGGACCGGCGAAGTGTCCATTGACGGACAAGGACTGCGCGTGCTCGGCACCGGCTCACCGGGCACTTTTGTCATTCCGCCGTCCATCGCGCTGAACCTCCCGGCCATTCTAAGCATTCATTTGACGGCGCTGAACGCGAATGGCAAAGCCTACTCGGCCGACCGCGTGTTTCAGCTCAACAAGTGATTCTTTCCATCGACACGACCTCGGAGTTCGGCAGCATTGCGCTCACCGAGGGCGATCGCACCATCGAAGAGATCCCCCTGCATTCGCCGGACGGCTTCGGGCACATTTTGTTCCAGCGCATCGAACAGTTGCTGGCGCGACACGAAGTGGGCGTGAATCAGATGGATTGCTTCGCCGCCGCATCGGGTCCCGGATCGTTCACTGGAGTTCGTGTCGGCCTTACGGCGGTGAAAGGCTTGGCCGAGGCGACCGGCAAGCGAGTCGTCGCCGTTTCGAACCTACGTGCACTCGCATTTTTTGGAACGGCTCCATTGCGCGCCACCGTGCTGGATGCGCGGCGCGGCGAGGTATACGGCGCGGTCTATAACGATCGGCTGGAAAACGTCGCGCCGGAAGTCGTCATCAAATTCCCGGCTTGGCTCCAGACCCTGCCAGCGAGCCGCTTCGAGTTCATCGCCGTCGATTTTTCCCCGTTCCTAGCGAGCGTCGATCCGAATATCCCCGTGATAACGGCGCCCCGCGCTCTAGCCGCTGCCATCGGCCGCATCGCGTCGGCTGAATACCGCGACGGCCGCGCGAGAGATCCCGCTGAGATCGACGCCAACTACGTCCGCCGGTCGGATGCGGAGCTGTTCTGGAAAGAGTAGCGCTTGCTTAACGCGCGCGCCCCGGAAACCGATTCCGAGCCCTGACCGTGAGGGAGGGGTTGTCAAGTACAATCTCTAGTTGGTAGGAGAAGATTGAACATCTCGGTGAAAGGCGAGTACGCGCTCCACGCCATCTTCGATCTTGCTATACAAAAGGCAGGCGAGCCGATCAAAATCGCCGATATCGCGCGCCGGCAAAAAATCCCGCAGAAATTCCTGGAGCTGATTCTGGCCGGGCTTAAGCAAGGCGGTTTTGTGGAATCGCGGCGGGGCGCCGAAGGCGGCTATCTGCTATCTCGCGCGCCGGATGGCATTACCGTGGGTGAGGTGCTTCGCTATGTCGAGGGGACCAAGAGCAACAAAACCTCGCAGCGCCGGGCAGCCGCGGATCCGTTTGCGGAAACCTGGCGGCGCGTGGAACAATCGATCTCCAGCGTGATCGACCACACTACCTTCGCCGAACTGGTCCGCACCTGGCACGACAAGCAGTCCAAATACGTGCCCAACTGGGAGATTTGATGTTCTATAAAGACAATTCGCTAAGCATCGGACGCACGCCTCTGGTAAAGCTCAACCGGGTGACGGAGGGCGCGCACGCGACTGTTCTAGCCAAAATCGAAGGCCGGAATCCGGCGTATTCTGTGAAGGATCGGATCGGAGCCGCCATGATCTGGGATGCCGAGAAGCGCGGCGTGCTGCGGCCCGGTAAGGAACTGATCGAACCCACCAGCGGCAACACCGGCATCGCGTTGGCTTTCGTGGCTGCCGCGCGCGGATACGCGATCACTCTCATCATGCCCGATACCTTTTCGATCGAGCGCCGCCGGATCCTGAAAGCTTTCGGCGCCAACCTGATCCTGACTGAGGGCGCTGCTGGTATGCAAGGTTCAATTTCGAAAGCCGAGCAGATGGTGGCGTCCGATCCCGAGCGCTTTCTGCTGCTGCAGCAGTTCCAGAATCCAGCCAATCCCGAGATCCATTTCACAACCACCGGCCCGGAGATCTGGGAGGAGACCCAAGGGGCCATCGATTTGCTGGTCAGCGGCGTCGGAACAGGCGGCACCATCTCCGGCATCTCACGATATATTAAGACTGTTCAGAAGAAGAAGATTGTGTCGATCGCCGTCGAGCCGGTCGGGAGTCCGGTGATCACACAGAAGCTCAAGGGTCAGGCTCTGAAGCCGGGTCCGCACAAGATTCAGGGCATTGGAGCGGGGTTCATTCCGGGAACCTTAGATCTCTCCATGGTCGATCGCGTCGAACAGGTGACCAATGAAGAATCGATTGAGATGGCGCGCCGTCTGGCCAAAGAAGAAGGGATCTTGGCGGGGATTTCCTGTGGAGCGGCTGTCGCGGCGGCGGTTCGCATAGCTCGGGAGCCGGAGATGAAGGGCAAAACACTCGTGACCATTCTGCCGGACTCCGGAGAACGCTATTTGAGCACGCCGCTGTTTGAGGGGATCGGTGCAGAGTAAGTAAATAGAAAGGGCGGACGCTTTTTGGGGTGATAGGGTGAAGCGTCCGCCGTCGTAACGGGGATTTGAATAGATAACGTCCAAGGGACCTGGCAAGGTTACGGGGGGCGAAAAAAAATTCACCCTCCCACTTGATTTTCGCCTTTCTTTCGCGCATACTAACAGGAGAAGAAAAGGAGAATATACGGTGTTGCCATGCCCCTCCCCCAAACCTTGCACTGCGGACCGTGCGGCTGGTCGTACCCGCACTGGAACGGAATCGTCTATCCTAAGCTGAAACGCCGCGGCTTTCATGCGCTTGCCGACTTGGCTCGCTATTTCGATGCCGTGGAGATCAATACCACCTTTTATCAGAACATCCGGCCGGAGATAACTCGTCTGTGGTTACGGAAGGTTAGTCACAATCCAAAGTTTCTGTTCACCGCGAAGCTCGGCCGGCGCTTCACACACGAGCGGCTGCTCGGGTCTATAGAAGTTTCGGCCTTCAAAGAAGGGCTGTGGCCCCTGCTGGGAGCAAAAAAGCTCGGCTGCGTTCTGATGCAATTCCCCTGGACATTTCGCTACACCGAAGAGAACCGTGAGTTCCTGGTCACGCTGCGCCGCGCCTTTCATGAGTTTCCGCTGGTGGCCGAGATGCGCCACGATAGCTGGACCCGCGAAGAAGCGCTGGGAACCCTGATCGACTATCGCATCGGCTTCGCCAACATCGATCAGGCGCCTTACACCAAGGCCATGCCGCCGGCATCTTTCCTGACTTCTTCGATTGGTTATGTGCGGCTGCACGGACGCAATCCACAGGACTGGCAGCGCGAGTTTAGACGAGCTGGTCCACCAGTGGCCGCCGCGCACGATTACTTGTACTCGCCTGAAGAGCTACTCGAGTGGAAGCCGCGCATTGAGCACATCCAGCAGCACGCCGCCACTGCATTCGTCTTCGCCAACAACGACGTCGGCGGAAGGTCGGTGGTCAACGCTCTGCAGCTGGCTGAAACGCTGGGCGATGAGCGCCGGCTCGCTCCGGCGGACCTGATCGCGTCGTTTCCTAATGAACTGGCCGAGTTTCATTCCGACCGGCCCATGCAGGACGCGCTGTTTTCCAGTTACGAGGCGGGCCATCGGGCGGTGGCGTAGTTACTGTCGCATCGACACCTGAAACCGCGTTCTACGGTTGCGGCTCGGCAATCGAAACCGAGCCGCGTCCGCAGCAAGCGGTTCTGCGCATTAACGAGGTCACCGGCGGCGGTCCTCGCGGATCAACTTCGCGGCATCTTTCGACCTGACTGGTATGGCCTGCCTACTTTCCTTAATTGCCCGCAGCACTTTTTGACGCCGGGCTTTGGCGTCGAGTCCGACCCTCAAACCTCGGGCGAGGACCGCGACCGCGTGTAGTTTCAAAGAGCGGCGTTCCCTCTCGGCTTGCGCAGCCAGTAGACGGTAGAGATGGTCCGGAATATCGTGAATATGCAGCAGCGGCATCGCGTGCACCTACGCTAACACAATACCCATGGACACAGTTGACGGCCAGCCTGCGATTTACTCGTTAACGGGTTCCGGCTCGGCTGCTTCAAATGCCGATACTACTTTAACTTCCATGTGGGGAGGCTTGTTCAGCGTGTGCTTGAGAAGGCAGGCGTCCACGGCTCGCAAAATGCCGTCGCGGTGCCGCTGGGTGAGGCCCGGCGCGATAACCTCGAACCGGAGCGAAACGAGCCGCGCCGGCTTGTCGCCCTTCTCGCCCGCAACGTGGATCTCGAGCCCTTCGTCAGGCAGCTTACGGGCGCGAAGATACTCTGCCGCGTAATGGGCGGCGCAGGCTCCCAGCGAGCTTAAGAACAACTCCGTCGGCGTCATCGCCGAATCGGCGCCGTCACTATCCACGGGCTGATCCGACAGGATCTGAAGTCCACGCGTCGTCATCTCGAATCCCTTCGCACCCAGGTATCGAACTTTGATTTCCATATATATATTATGTGGATACTCCTACCCTCTTTGGGGTTGCATTCCGCTATCACCCCCGGCATCTGTCAGTGAAATAAAGAGGTTGCGCATGTTGCTAAGGGCTGTCGGTGGGCCCTGCGCTACCATGGGATGTTCCAATGGCCATCGACTGGTTCCCGCTCTGGCTGAGCCTGCGCGTCGCGGTGATCTCTACTGCGGTCGCGCTGGTGGTCGGGCTGTGGCTGGCGTGGCTTTTGGCAAATCGCCAGTTCCGGGGCAAGGAGGTTCTGGATGCGGCAATTACGCTGCCGCTGGTGCTGCCGCCGACTGTCCTCGGTTACTACCTACTGGTCCTGCTGGGCCGGGCCAGCCCGGTTGGCAAACTATACGAGTGGATCTTCGGCGGCCCGCTGGTTTTCTCCTGGCAGGCGGCCGTTGTGGCGGCGCTGTTTCACTCCACTCCCTTGCTGGTGAAGTCGGCCCGAGCCGCGTTTGAGAGTGTGGACCGTTCCTTCGAGCGCGCCGCGCGCAATTTGGGCGCCTCCGAATTGCGGCTGTTCTGGCGCGTGACCTTACCGCTTGCACGCCGTTCGATTCTAGCCGCCGGGGCATTGGCCTTCGCACGATCGCTCGGCGACTTCGGAGTCACGCTCATGATTGCCGGCAACATTCCTGGCCGCACCCAAACGGTCGCGATTGCGATTTACGATGCAGTGGAAACCGGCAATGGCGCGGCGGCACGAGTACTGGTGGTGATCGTCTCCGTCATTGCACTGGTCATCTTGAGCATTGCCAACCGGCTCACCACCAATCCATTTGGACCACGTCAAACCGCGCTATGATTCAGGCGCGTCTCCGCAAGAATTTCGCCCAGGGTGCTGAATCCGCCGGCTTTTCCCTGGATGTCGAGTTTCACGCCGCCAAAGGCATCACGGTGCTTTTTGGGCCCAGCGGCGCCGGAAAAACATTGACACTCGACTCCATTGCCGGATTTGTGCGCCCGGATGAAGGCCGTGTCCTGGTGGATGATCAGATCCTGTTCGATGCCGCGTCAGGCGTCTGCCTTCCACCGCGAGCGCGCCACTGCGGCTACGTCTTTCAAAATTACGCGCTGTTTCCTCATATGACGCTGCGCAAGAATCTGGAATTTGCGCTGGAACGCAGTCCCCGCCTGGAGCGGCATCGAAAAGTAAACGAGATGCTGGAGAAGTTTCACTTGGCCGATGTTTCCGGACGGCGTCCTCACGAACTTTCCGGAGGGCAGAAGCAGCGCTGCTCGATCGCCCGCGCCTTGATCGGGTCGCCGCGGTTGCTGCTGCTGGATGAACCGGCTCGGGGTCTCGACGCTCCTCTTCGGGCCGAGCTGTATTCCGTCCTTCGCGAGGTGCGGCAGGATTTCGGTATCCCTATACTGTTGGTCACGCACGATTTTGAAGAGTGCCTGGAGCTGGGCGACGAAATGCTGGTCTTCCGCGAGGGCCGAATCGTTCAAACCGGGGCACCGCGAAAAGTCTTCGAACAGCCCGTCAGCGTCGAAGTAGCGAGATTGCTTGGGCTCTACAATCTTCTGCCGGCGGAAATTCGGGGACTGGACCCGGGGCGTAACGTGAGCCGGCTTCGCTACCGGGATTTCGAATTGACGGGCCCGTATTTTCCGGGGCGATTGATTGGCGATCAAGTGTGGTTGTGTATTCGTCCGGACTTGCTATCGATCGCTCCGCGCGATGGGCATTCGATAGGGAATCAGATGCCGGCTACACTGGTGCGCGTGGTGGAGAAGCCGGACCGTCTGCGCCTGGAGTTCGCGGGTGACATCGCGGTGGATCTGCCGAGGTCCGAATTCGAGAAGCATCGCGGCGTGAAGGAATGGCTGATCGAGTTTCCGCGAAGTACGCTGCGGATTCTATGAAGCGCTATTGCATCACAGACTCCCTGGAGGTTGCCGCGCGAGCCGCTCGCGAAGGCGTCGACCTGATTCAGATCCGAGCCAAGGAGCTTTCAGGACGCGCGCTCGCCGAACTGGTTCGGAGCGTTGTCGCTACGGTGGGCAGCGAGATTTTGGTCAATACCCGAACCGATGTGGCATTGGCGTGCGGCGCGCACGGAGTGCATCTACCCGCCCACTCGATTGCCCCCAGTACAATCCGCAGAATCACGCCGCAAGGATTTCTGATCGGTGTTTCCTGCCACACGATCGAGGAGTTGAAGGCCGCCGAACGCGAAGGGGCCGACTTGGCCGTCTTTGGTCCGGTTTTCCCCAGCCGTACAAAAACGCTTACGCCCATCGGCATCGAAGCTTTTCGTGAGGCGACGCAGAGCGTCGGCCTGCCAGTCTATGCGCTCGGCGGAGTGACGGCTGACAACGTGCCGCTATGCATGGAAGCGGGTGCGGCGGGCGTCGCGGGCATCTCGTTATTCGCGTAGTTTTCTCGTGACGTTTCTCGTAACATGGGAGTTGCTCCCCGAAACCTCCACGCAACGCCAAAAGATTCTGGGTGTCCTGCTGCGCGTGGGGATCTTCGCGCTCATCGCGATTCTCGGCAACTACCTCATTTTTCCAATCATCATTGCGTTTTTTGGCGTGCCCATTCTGGTGGTGGCCACGCTAGGCACATTCGCCGCGGCCGCCGTTGCCAACTCTATCGTGCTCCGCATATACGAACGCGGGCAGCTCGCCGACATTGGCCTGGAATGGACCCCGGCGTCGCGCCGCAATCTCGCGGTGGGAATTTTGGGAGGAATCGGAGCCGCGCTGGTCGTACTGGTTGGACCTCTGCTGGTCCGCGTCGCCGATCTCGAGCCGGTCCCGAACGAGCATTTTCGCTGGCCGTCCGCTCTATTCGTTTCCATCGTGCTTCTGTTCGGTGCAGTGGGCGAAGAGATGCTGTTTCGCGGATATATGTTCCAGGTGCTGGTCAAAGCCATTGGCCCCTTTGCGACCATCCTCCCCATGAGCGTTCTTTTCGGCCTGGCGCATTCGGACAACCTGAATTTTTCTTGGATGGCGCTGATGAATACCGTCTTATGGGGCATCGTGCTGGGTTACGCGTTCCTGCTTAGCGGTGACCTGTGGCTGCCCATTGGCCTGCACTTCGGCTGGAACTGGACTCTTCCATGGTTTGGGGCGAACCTGAGCGGGTTTACAATGGGAGTGACCGGGTACTCTATGCATTGGAAGGTTGGAGAACTCTGGAGCGGCGGCGCTTACGGCCCCGAGGGGGGATTGCTGACCAGCGCAACAGTCGTGGCTGTGTTCTTTTATCTGCAAAGAGCGCCCATTCAACACCAGGAAGCGTTTCTGTTACGGGAGGCGTCATGAATCGTAAGCGTTGGGCTGCTTTCTGCCTTCTGCCCTCTGCCTTCTGCATTCTGCTTTCCGCTTTCTGCCTTCTGTCTTCTGACTCCTGTCTTCTGACTCCTGTCTACGCCGCCGACAAGAAGCTCACTGAGGACGACCGCATCGAACTTTTGCGCGGCTTGATGGCAGAATATGCGACCGTGAAGACCTCCCTGCCACGTTCAAGAAAGCCGCTGCCGTTCGAGAGCACTGGAACCTGGGACAAGCAGGCCTGGGCGGAAGCGACCAAGGAGTTCGGACCGGCGGCGCGTGTGGGCGATCAAATCCAAGTTACCCACGTGAACATCGAAAGTGACAAGATTCTGCTCGAGATCAACCACGGCATGAAAGGCGCCAAGGGCGGTTGGCGCGATCACGTTTCGATCGGCATGGGAGGCGGCATGGCGCCCGTTAACACGCAGCAAAACTCGAACGCGCCCAGCGGCACTAATATCGTGTTGTTGTTCAACAAGCCCGTTCCTTCATTGAAATCCGCCGACATCAAAAAGATGCTGGCGCCGGTTTTGGATTTTGAGAAGGAAACCGCCACCGAAAATTACGTCGAGAAACTTCCTGAGCCTGTCCAGGAAGCTATTAAAGCGAACAAGGCCATTGAGGGCATGGATCGCGACCAGGTACTGTTGGCCATCGGAAAGCCGCGCCATAAAGAGCGCAATGTGACCAAGGACGGCGCCGAAACCGAAGACTGGATCTACGGCGATCCCCCGGGCAAGATCACGTTCGTGATCTTCACCGGATCGAAGGTTACGCAGGTCAAGGAAGCTTACGCGGATGTAGGCGGGTCGACCGCCGCACCCCTTCCGGTGCGATAGCAGCTCTTCGTCCGGCGTTTCCCGCGAGAAGTCACAAACTAGAAACCAGAAACTTATACACTGAGAGTGTATATGTCAATCAAAGTAGGAATCAACGGTTTTGGGCGCATCGGACGCAACGTGCTCCGTGCTGGCCTGGACCGTTCAAATATTGAATTTGTCGCCGCCAACGATCTCACTGATACGAAGACGCTGGCGCATTTATTGAAATATGACTCGATTCTCGGCCCTTTGCACCAGGAGGTGAAAACGGATAGCGACGCTATCGTGGTCTGCGGAAAGCGCATCAAGATTTTTGCAGTCAAGGATCCGGCGGAACTGGACTGGGCATCTGTAGGCGCCCAGATCGTAGTCGAGTCTACTGGTAGGTTCACTGCCAAGAAGGATGCCGAGAAGCATCTGCGTGGGCCCGTTAAGAAGGTCATCATCTCAGCGCCCGCCACGAATGAAGACGTCACTCTGGTGCTGGGCGTGAACGACAAGATGTATGACCCGGCGAAACACAAAGTCATTTCGAATGCCAGTTGCACCACCAATTGCCTGGCCCCGGTGGTGAGGGTGCTGCATGACAAGTTCGGCATCGAGAAAGGCTCGATGACCACCATCCACAGCTACACCAACGACCAACCCGTGCTGGACTTTCCGCACAAGGATCTGCGCCGGGCGCGCGCGGCGGCGCTGAACATGATTCCAACAACCACTGGCGCGGCGAAGGCCATCGGACTGGTGGTGCCCGAATTGAAAGGCAAACTGGATGGATACTCCATGCGCGTACCGACTCCGGACGTCTCGGTGGTCGACCTGGTTGTGGTGACGTCCAAGAAGACCACGGCGGAGGAAGTGAACAAGGCGCTCGAAGACGCCGCCAACGGTCCGATGAAGGGCATCCTGGCCTACACCGAAGACCCGGTGGTGTCGACGGATATGCTGCACAATCCCAACAGCTCGATCGTCGACGCCGGGCTGACCAAGGTGTTGGACGGAAATCTGGTCCACGTGATCTCGTGGTACGACAACGAGTGGGGCTACTCGATGCGGGTCGTCGATTTGATCGAGTTTCTGGCGAAGAAAGGCCTGAACTAGAGCTGTCGCTTGCTAACGCGCGCGGCTCCGAAACCGAGCCGTGACCGTGAGGGAGCGGTCGTCACAGGTTCGCGATCACCGCATCGGTGAATTCCTGGGTCGACGCGCTGCCGCCCACATCCGACGTCAAATGCTTCTTCTGGGTATACGTCCGTTCGATCGCGGCGCGCAATCGGGTGGCTGCTTTCTCCTCGCCCAGATAGATTAGCATCAACACCGACGACAACATCAGGGCAGTCGGATTCGCGATGCCTTTTCCGGCGATGTCCGGCGCGCTCCCGTGCACCGCTTCGAACACCGCATGCTGGTCGCCCATGTTCGCTCCGGGGACCACACCCAGGCCGCCGACCAGGCCGGCCGCGAGGTCCGACACGATATCGCCATAGAGATTTGGCAGCAAAAGAAGATCGAAGGTTTCCGGGCGGATGACAAGCTGCATGGACGCATTGTCAACGATCAGCTCCTTGTATTCGATCTCTGGAAAACGCGCGGCCACCTCGCGGCAGCAGCGTAGAAACAGCCCGTCGGCCAGCTTCATGATGTTGGCCTTGTGAATAGCCGTCACCTTCTTACGGCCGGATTTCCTGGCGAAGGCGAAGGCGTACTCGGCGATCTTTATCGAGGCCACGCGGGTGATCACTTTCAGGCTCGTTACGACGTCTTTGACCACCTCGTGCTCCAGCCCCGAATACAGATCCTCGGTATTCTCGCGAAAGATCACCATGTCGATCTTCACATCGTCAAAGCGCGTCTTTAAGCCGGGAAGCGACCGCACCGGGCGAACATTGGCGTACAGATCGAACTGCTTGCGCAGCGCCACGTTGACGCTTTGAAATCCACCGGCGATTGGAGTGGTCACCGGACCCTTCAGACCGACATGCGTGCGTTCGAGTGACTCGATGATGTGCGGAGGCAGCACCTGACCGGATTTGGAGATGATACTGGCGTTCAAATCGGCGCGCTGCCAATCGATGGAAACGCCGGTCGCGTTGACAGCGCGGACCGCGGCATCGGCGACTTCCGGGCCGATACCGTCGCCGGGGATTAACGTGACGGGATGAGACACGTTTACCATTGTAGAGAATGGCATTCATCAAACGAGCATTAATTAGCGTTACGGACAAGGGTGGCATCGTTGAATTCGCGCAAGGACTGCGCGACCTGGGCGTGGAAATAATCTCTACAGGCGGGACGGCGCGGGCGATTCACGAGGGCGGCGTAGCAGTGCGCGAGGTTTCGGAAGTGACCGGCTTTCCGGAGATGCTGGATGGACGTCTGAAGACGATCAATCCGCGAATCGCCGGAGGAGTACTCGCAATACGCGCCAATACCGGGCACATGAAGGCCCTGGCGGAGCACAAGATCCCGCCCATCGACATGGTGGTGGTGAATCTTTACGCCTTCGAAAAAGTCGCGGCGAAGCAAGGCGTGAGTATGGCAGAATTGATCGAGAACATCGACATCGGTGGGCCGACATTGATCCGCGCGGCGGCCAAGAACTACCAGGACGTTGCGGTGGTTACGTCGCCGGAGGATTATCCGGCCATCTTGCAGGAACTGCATGAGTGTAAGGGGCAGCTATCGCAGCCGACTTTGTGGCGCCTGGCTCAAAAAGCTTTCGCTCTCACCGCTGCTTATGACCGTGCCATCAGCACGCGCCTGGCACGGGTAGACGCGAAGGAAGAATCGGGGCTCCCGGCTTTTCTCGACATTCGCGCGCCGCGTGCCCTCGACCTGCGCTACGGCGAGAATCCGCATCAATCTGCAGCGCTTTATTCCGTGCGCCAGGGCGGGATCGCCGGCGCCGAGCAACTGCAGGGCAAGGAACTTTCGTACAACAATCTCGTGGACCTCGACGCCGCCTGGCAGTTGATTCAGGAATTCAATCAGCCGGCATCGGCCATCATCAAGCACACCAACCCGTGCGGCTGCGCGGAGACCGCAACGCAGGCGGAGAGCTACCGACGGGCATTCGAGGCCGATCCTGTTTCGGCTTACGGCGGAGTGCTGGCATTCAATCGGACGTTAGATGAAGAGACCGCGCAGGAGATTTCGAAGACGTTCGTCGAAGCTATCGCCGCGCCCGATTACGCGCCCGCCGCACGAAACGTCCTGGCGTCGAAGAAAAACTTGCGCTTGCTAAAAGTAGATCCGGCCCCGGCGGACGAGCCAGTAGTGAAATCGATCAGCGGCGGATACCTGGTACAGACGCCCGACTCGCATCGGTTGGAGCGGAGCCAGTGCAAAGTGGTCACCGAGCGCACCCCCAGCGAAGAGGAATGGAGGGCGCTCGAATTCGGCTGGAAGGTGTGCAAACACGTCAAGTCGAATGCGATCGTTTACGCGCGAGCCGGCCAAAGTGTGAGCGTGGGTGCCGGGCAGATGAGCCGCGTCGATTCGGTAAAGGTTGGAGCGATGAAGGCGGTGCTACCTTTGAACAGCACAGTGATTGCTTCAGACGCCTTCTTCCCTTTTCCCGATGGCATCGAAGAGGCCGCTAAGCATGGCATCACGGCGGTGATTCAACCGGGCGGCTCGGTGCGCGACGACCTGGTGATCGAGGCGGCCAACAAGTTAGGATTGGCGATGGTGTTCACCGGCGTGCGGCACTTCCGGCATTAGCTCAGCACTTTCAACTCGCTCGCCGCTTGCGCATTATAGAACTCCCGCAGGCGCCGCGCCGCCGCAGGCCCAACTACCTTCGCCAACTCCTCCGAGGATGCTTCTCGAACGCGCTCCAGGCTCCCAAACTCACGCAACAGCTTCGCGATGGTCTTGCTCCCGATGCCTTCCACCTGCTCCAGCTCCGACGTCAAACGCGCTGCGCTCCGGCGCGTTCGATGGAACGTCACCGCAAACCGATGCGCCTCATCGCGAACCTGTTGGATCAGATGCAGCACTGGAGAATAATGATCGAGCTGGATCGGCTCATTCTCTTGACCATAGACGTAAATAATCTCTTCGCGCTTAGCGATCGAATCCACCGGCTGGTTGATCACACCGATCGCTTCCAGCGCCTCCACCGCGGCATGCAACTGGCCGAGGCCCCCATCCACCAGAATCAGGCTGGGGAACGGTTTGTTCTCCTGCTGCAATCGAGAGTAGCGGCGCGTCACCACTTCCCGCATGGACGCGAAGTCGTCATTGCCCACTACCGTCCGGATGATGAACTTCCGATAGTCCGACTTTTTCATGCGGCCATCTTCCCAAACCACCATGCTGGCGACTTTGTCGGTTCCCTGGATGTGCGAAATATCGAAGCACTCGATGCGCTTGGGCGGCTCGGGCAGTCCCAGCAGGTCCTGCAGCGATTCCTGAACTGCCTTGGCCGACGGCTTCATGACGCGGAACCGCTGGTGAAACGCGTGCTTGGCGTTGGTCTCCACCAGATCCATCAACGCCTTCTTCTGCCCGCGCTGCGGGGTCAGAATTTCCACCTTCCGCCCGCGCTTTTCGCTTAGCATCTCTTCCAAAACGTCACGATCCTCGAAGTCCACCGGCACATGGATGCGGTTCGGAATATAAGGCTGCTCTAGATAGATTTGCATCAGCAAGGAAGCCGAAAATTCCGACGGCTGGAACTCCACCAGGTCTTCCCAGAAATATTCACGGCGATCCACGATGCGGCCGTTGCGAAGGTGAAACAGATTAGCGGCAACCAGCGGCGGCTCCGCGTAATAGGCCAGAATGTCGATGTTCTCGCCTTCGGCGGCCGCGATCTTTTGCTTCTCTTCCATTTCTTCAACAGTGGAGATCAGATCGCGCGTTGCGGCCGCTTCTTCAAAGCGCATATCCTCCGAGGCGCACTGCATCCTTTTGCGCAGATCGCCCGCTAGATCCCGCAAGCGGCCTTCCAGAAATAGCCGCACGTCTCGAACGTTCGCGGCATATTGCTCATCCGTGGTCAGCCCCTCGACGCACGGACCCAGGCAGCGATGAATGTGGAATTCCAAACACGGGTGCGTGTGGAAACGCGTCAAGTCTACTTTGCAGGATGGAATCTTGAAATGCCGATGGATGAAGCTGACCAGCCGATGAGCCAGGTTGCCAGGGAAGTATGGGCCGTAGTAAGTGGACCCATCTTTCACCAGCCGGCGCGTCACGTAAACCCGCGGATATTTTTCGTTGGTCAGCTTGATGTACGGAAAAGTCTTGTCATCCCGCAGCAGGATGTTGAAGCGCGGCTTCCACTGCTTGATGAGATTGTTCTCCAGAGCCAGCGCTTCTTTGTTGTTGTCGACCAGGATGTATTCGACGTCGCGCGCGTCTGAGATCAGCGTTCCGGTCTTGACGTCGGCCAGCCGCTCATCGGAGAAATAGCTGCGCACGCGCGACCGCAGGTTCTTGGCCTTGCCGACGTAGATCACCGTCCCGTGCTCGTCCTTGTAGAGATACACGCCGGGCAGCAGAGGCAGCTGGGAGGCTTTGTCGCGAAGCTCCATTGGGGATCTATTTCTATTGTCTCAGGTGTGTCAAAAAGCGTATCATTTCACCACATGATCGTCGCCTCTGAGTACGTTGACATCCCGGCCGGCGGGTCACCGATGCGCATGTTCGTGACGGCGCCGGTTTCGTCTCGAGCTTACCCCGGAATCCTCTGCTATTCCGACATTTTTCAGCTCACCGGCCCAATGTTGCGCGCGTGCATCCGTCTGGCCGGCTACGGCTTCGTCAGCGCAGCGCCTGAAATCTATCACCGTATCGAGCCGCCCGGCGCCGCTATCCCTTTCGATGATCGCGGGCGGGTTCGCGGGTTGGAAGACGCCGCCAGGACACCCGTGACGCATTTCGATGAAGACCGGCGCGCGGCGCTCGATTACCTGGCCAGACACCCGCGCGTCGAAAATGCCAAATTAGGTGCGATGGGCTTCTGCATCGGCGGGCATCTGGCCTTCCGGGCAGCGCTTGAAGCCGACGTGCGCGCCACCGTCTGCTACTACGGCACCGGAATTCATGACGGAAAGCTGGGCCAGGACACCGACGCCGGATCTCTCGCGCGAGCGGCGGAAATTCGTGGGAAGCTTTTAATGGTGTGGGGCGCGCAGGATCCCCACGTGCCCGCGGACGGCCGCGCGCTGATCGATCAAAAGCTCCGCCAAGCGGGAGTCGACTACGCAGTGAAGTTCTATCCGTGTGAGCACGCTTTCATGCGCGACGAAGGCCCGCGCTATGATCCCGAGGCGACCGATCAGGCGTTTAGCGACATTATCGGGCTCTTTCATACCGTTTTCGGCCCCAGGTATACTTGACGTAGTTATACTTTTATGGTGAGGCGCTGCTTGATCCTGTCTGTGTTTCTGGCGGGCGTGCTGTGGCCGCAAGACAAGCCGCTGAAGTCCAAATCTCAGGAGCAGGCGAAACCCGAGGTCCAGGAGCAGGAACCTCCGGAAGAAGACGAAAGTCTCAAGCCCAAAGAATACACTTTCAATCCGCTGGAAGCCGAGAAAGATCTCAAGGTAGGCAACTTCTATTTCAAGAAGGGCAACTACAAGGGGGCCATTAACCGATTTCGCGAAGCCACCAGATGGAATCCCAACTATGCGGAAGCCTTTCTGAGGTTGGGCGAGGCCGAGGATAAAATGAAGGACACCAAGGCGGCGCACGAAGCTTACGCCAAGTATTTGGAGCTTGCACCCGATAGCAAAGAAGCAGGGTCCGTAAAAAAGAAGCTAGCCAGCCAGCGCTAGCCGCTTGTTCTTCCGATTCTCTTGCTGAACTTTCATCACAGCGATCACTTTTCTCACGCCCGTCTCCCATACGGGGAACAGATCGACGTATTGGATTCGCCGTGAGATAGGTCCCGGCACAACGCAGCCGTCCAGCCGAACCGGAATGAAGAAGATCTCGTCCAGCGGGACCCTGGCGGCACATGTAAGCGCGTAGCGAAGTTCGCTGTGGAAGCTGCCGCGTTTCGATGTGGACCGGCGGGAGAAACAGGCCACAAAAAAATCCGAAGTTTGAATCGCGGTCTCGATTGCCCTGGGCCAATTCTGTCCCGGCATCAGTTTCTTCTTGTCGAGCCAGGGACGAAATCCATGTTGCTCGAAAGCGGCATAAAGCTTCTTGACCGGTCTCAGATCTTCTTCAACGTAAGCGATGAACACGCGTGCTTTGTTCTGAGAAACAAACTTGAAACGTTGATTACGGCTGCCTCGGAAAGTACCCAGCCCGTCGATCTCGACGGCCGCGCCGCGTCCCAAAGCGTCGCGGACAATCTTCACAATGCGGCTGGTGAGAATGTAACGCTGGTCCTTCACTTGGATACCTTTTTGGAGGCACCACGTTCGGTGCGCGGAGGGCGCGTCAGGTCGAATTGAAAACCGCTCTTGCGGTCGGGACGAAAGGTACCCAGACCAGGAAAAGAAGCGCTCTGTCCGCTGCGAACGCGCTTCAAGATGTCGTGCAGGACACGATCGAGTTGATCGGCGGCTGCAGCCGTGGTGATGTGGGACTCTTTCGCCAGCCTTCGCGCCAGCTGTTCCTTCTTCATGCCAATCCAAGGATAAAATACCGCTCGAAATGGCCGTACCGGCTGGGCGCCATACCGGCATCTAAGCTATTGGTTCCTTGGGAGATAGTCGAATCAAAAGGATTTTCTGGCAACGTGACTGAGGAGTTAGCAGGTGAAGTATTTTTAACTGCCGCTTCAGGTGTAGTTCATCTAGGGCTGCGATTATGAAACGGTAGTCAGGCACAATTGCCCAAACATTTAAGGAGACCCGAATGAAGAAACTGATGAGCATATTGCTTGGTCTGTCGCTGTTCGTTGGCGCAGCCACCGTTTTCGCGCAGGATACAACGGACAAGAGCAAGACGACCACGAAGAAAAAGAAGAAGAAAAAGACCGACGACAAAACTACGCCACCGGCGAAGTAACAACGAGTCGGCTCGCCGATCGTTATCTTTCGTATCGCGCATGGGTCCCCGCCTTTGGGTTGACTTATGCGCGATATGTTTTTTGGAGCAGCATCCTCTAAGCTAGTCACTGAGTGCCTGACCCGCGCCCCGAGCAGATTCAACGCCTCCGAAAAACCCCGCTCGATGTGCTCGTCCTGGGTGGCGGAATCAATGGAGCCGGAGTCATTCGCGATCTGGCCCTGCGAGCCAGCCGTTCCGCCACGCCGCTCCAAGTCGGCCTCGTCGAGCAGAGGCACTTCGCTTCCGGAACAAGCGGTAAGAATTCCCAGCTCATTCATGGCGGCCTTCGGTACCTGAAATACCTGCAATTCCATCTAGTGCGGGAGTCGCTGCAGGAGCGCTCCGTTTTGCTGCGCATCGCTCCTCAATATGTGAAGCCTCTTGCGTTTCTCCTGCCCATGTATGGCATAAAGTCGCGGCTGGTTTACGGAACGGGACTTCGCATCTACGACTGGCTGGCTGGCGCCGACGCTATCGCGCCTCACCGGATGCTGGGCGCCCATGAGGTCGCTCAAATCGAGCCGGGATTAGCGCGCGATCGGCTGAGCGCAGCGGCGCTTTTTTACGATTGCGGCGTCGTGTCCGCGCGATTCGTGATCGAAAACATCCGGGACGCTATGGCGTCGGGCGCAATCGCGGCGAACTACGTCAGAGCGGATGCTTGGGAGCGGCAAGCAGACGGCGTATGGCGCGTGCTGTGCACGGACACGCTGGCCAGCGAGCAGTTCGAGATCCGGGCCCGCAAACTGGTGGACGCGCGAGGAGCATGGAGTGGTGGCGATTCTCTGCGCCTGGTGCGAGGATCGCACATTGTGATTCCGCGAGTGAGCGCGGGCGATCATGCCATCGCGCATTTTGAGCCCGATGGCCGCATCATTTTCCTGATCCCGTGGGGCAGCCGGAATCAGCTTACGCTGGTCGGGACCACTGATGAGGATCACAAGGACGGTCCGGAGCATGTGCACATCACTAAGCCAGAGCTGGATTATCTGCTCGGTATCGTGCGCAAGTTATTCCCGGGGCATGCGGCGGTCCAGCCGATATCAGCCTTCAGTTCATTGCGGCCTTTGATTCGTGAGCGACGCGGATCGCCGACCAGCGCGACCCGTGAGCACCGGATCTGGAACTCCGACGACGGAATCCTGCATATCGCCGGCGGCAAGTACACCACCTATCGGCGGATGAGTGAGGAGGCAGGTGATCTGGTATGCCGAGAAATCGTACCCGGCCTGGCCACGCTGCATGTGACCGCGGAGAGACCGTTCGCGCCGGCCGAACGGGAGATTGGCGATGCGTTGGAGCAGCACCTCTGGGATTATCTTTTTGTGACGACCTACCTGGGCTACGAGCGCCGCTGGGACGCGGATTCGTTGATGCCATACGCGGAAGCGATGGGATGTAAACGCGGCTGGGGAAAGGATCGCATCCGCAAAGAGGTGGACGCGATCATTGAGGCGTCGGAGCCAGTGGGGGTGTAGGGCGCTCCAGAGCGGTCTGTCCCCGCATATTTAACCAACACGACCTGACCCCACCGCCTCGAACACATCGGTAGTGGGTCAATTTGAAACCCGCCTAGCTTGACCCGTTCAAGCATCGCTGTCATGCTGGAAGCATGGCAAAGCAATCAAAGAAATTATCGAAATTATCGAAGCGGAAACGTAAACCCGAACCAGACGTGAATGAAGTAGCTTTCCGGGTGGTTGCCGAGTCCACCGCAGAGCCAGCCCAGCTGAAGCCAACCAAGGCTATGGTGTCACAGGTAATGGCCGAGCTGGGGCGCAAGGGTGGCAAGATCGGCGGTCGGGCTAGAGCTGCCAATCTGACTCCAGAGCAAAGGCGAGGTATTGCCTTGAAAGCGGCCCGATCAAGATGGGACCGCGCACAGCACGGCTAGAGATGGCATCAATGCGGGTCCTGATACGCTTCTGTTTCCCAGTGTGCGGGTTTTTTCAACTCGAATCCGCTCGATAGTCTCATGACATCAGGGAATTGGCTCTGGCTTAGCTTGGCGCGACCAATGCTAAAGGCTGATGCGATTCCTGCTAGTTCCTTTGATGCGCGTCCAGGAGGGAAGGCCACCACGACGCGTTTCTTGGGGAACAGCGCCCGAATAGACGAAACCACGGGGCATAGGTCGCTATCAGCGCTCACAAGCAATGCGACGTCAAAGCGATCTTTGAAGGCGTCGGTGAGCATTGCCACTGCGATGTTTACGTCAGTCTGTTTTTCATTGGGCACATCGGATTGAACTCCACACTCCTGGCAGATCGCTGGATTTTGCTGAAAGTTTCCGTAAGCGATTGAGAACAGGTCTGCTTTCAAGGTGCCGAGTGCGTCAAGGTACGTATTTTGACGCTGACGCTTACTCTCCGGCCTAGAAATTCTAGCGGTGAAGTACTTGACTGCAACTAACTTTTGGCTTGGCTTTAGTAAACTGTTGGAGAAAGCACACAAGTCAAGCCAGAGATAGCGACCTAGCCCACTTGCACGGATGCCAAAATAGAGATTAAACCCGTCGATGTACACTGCAACCCTATCATCCACTGGCATTCCTGGCATATTGACTTGTGACATAAGATTCCCGTAAACTAGTCTCTTACAGCCCCGGAGATAGCATCTCCGGCCCGACGCCCCGATTCGTCGGGGCGTTTCACTTTTTAAAGGCCATTCTCCCCCCCCTACTTCGATAGCTTCTCGTATCCTCCGCTTTTGGCGCGCTGTATCCCGCCAGATTTCACAAGACGCCAGAGCCCGGCCCTCGTGGTATTGATGTTGAATCGCAGTGCTTCCGCAACTTGATCGGGTTTCAATGGGCCAGAAGCGCCATTGACATAGGTGAGAATCGATTTGTCTTTGGGGGTAAGTTTTACCGTCGCAGTCGGCTTATCTTTCGGCGGCACGGTCTGACTGCTGGGTTTCTTCGCCGACCGCTTAGCAGGCTTGCCCTTGGCCGCAACCTTGGTCTCCCGGCGCTTTGCCGGATACCACGCCGAAAGTCCCCACTCGCCATTCTTCACGCTCACAAATTCGTCATTTTTTGAGAGCGTCGTTCTAACGTTCCCGACAAAATCTTTTGCCGCGCTCTTCATTCCGCCGCGAACCAAGGCGTCCGCGATGTCTGGAGCCGACTCGGTTTGTTTCGTCATGGCGAGGTACTTTTTTATCCCGTCCAGGAGCGTCATGCCAAAGAAAGAGTCATGCTTGACCTCCCGCCCCGGTGACGACGCCACGCTACTGGTAGCGCCTAGCGCGATAGGAGTCGGGGCCGCACCCTGTTCTCTGATCTGTTTTAGGCTTTCGATCATGCCATTCAGGTGATCGCGCCTGGCTTCCAAATCGGCAATTGTTGCATCGAGATAAGCTAGATCCTGGTCCATCGACACTATTCCCCTTTCGCAAAATTTGTGCTACAAATAGAAACGGCTATTCGGTTTGAATCCCGGCCCTCGAAAGGACCGGGCAGTTCTCGCCTCTTAGCCACGAGGCGCTGAGATTAACACTGAGCCCTCTTTCTAGCTGGCGGGTCTGAGTTTTGGTTTTGCCGCCTACTTCTCAGATCCGCTTGCGCTCTTCGATCTATTCATTCATAGCACGAGAATGGCCTAGCCGCAACTGGTTTCTAAAGCCCCATCACTTACTGTGTAAGTGATGCCATAGCGCGGCGTAGGTCTATGGATGCCTACAAACTTGATTATCAACATTGGTCAACGCAGGTCAACCTTATCAGTATGCGAAGGGCGTCCCAAACAACATATTTGCCAACAAATATAAACTTTCTAGCTTGACATGCTTGTTCCGCTCAAGCATAATATAAGTATGTATAAGATCACTGCATCGAAGAAAGCGCAAGTCGTTGCCGCATTGGTTGAGGGAAACTCGGTCAGGAGCACGGTGCGAATGACGGGCGTCGCAAAGGGCACGATTCTCCGCTTTCTGGTTGAAATAGGCGCAGCTTGTTCAGCGTATCAGGATCGCGTGATGCGCAACCTCACATGCAAGACAATTCAGGTCGATGAAATCTGGTCCTACGTGGGCTGCAAACAGCGAAACGTCCGGATCTACGAAGACTGCCCGGTGCGCGGCGATATTTGGACCTGGGTCGCAATCGATGCGGATTCAAAGCTGATTCCCGCATTTCTCGTGGGCAACCGCGATGCTAGCCATGCGCGTATATTTTTGAAGGATCTTGCTTCGCGCTTGGCAAACAGGATTCAGTTGACCAGTGACGGACACAAGACGTACCTGCGTTCCGTCGGCGCGGCCTTCGGTGCAGACATTGATTACGGCGTCTTAGTCAAACTCTACGGGGACGATGGATCGAAGGGGCCGGAGCGCCGCTATAGTCCAGGAGTGTGCATTGGCGCTGAGCGCCATGCAAGAATCGGCAATCCTGATCCCGAGAAAATCTCCACCAGTTACGTAGAGCGCCAAAATTTGACGATGCGCATGTCGATGAGGAGATTTACGAGGCTGACAAATGCGTTCTCGAAGAAAGTTGAGAACCACATCGCAGCGATCAGCTTGCACTACATGTGGTACAACTTTGGCCGCATCCATCAAACGCTGCGCGTCACGCCAGCAATGCAGGCGGGCATCTCGGATCACGTGTGGTCTGCGAATGAAATCGTGTCTCTCGTCGAATCGCAAGAAACGTTACGAGCGGCATGATGCCGCTTTCTGGTTAACGGGGCTTGTTCAGCCACTCCCATCCTGTCTGTAGTAGATATCCCGCATTCTGCCCTTGATTGATTTCAGACAAGAAGAATGAAGCCTGTCCACTGAGTGCTGTAAGTTGTCGCAAACGATCTCTCCAGTAGTCTAGAGAACCATCGGCGTAAACGAACCATGAATAGGCCCCATGACGGTACCAGTCGGCCTCATTCAATAAGTTCTCTATTTCGCCTAATCCCTCTGAGGTGATGGTCGTACCTCCAATGGCGAGATGAAAGAGTCTCTTCATTTTTCTTCTGGAGTTACGTTTGGCGGATTAGGCACAGTCAATTGCAACGCTGACGCAGCAGCAGGGGCGAGACCTTTTGCGGCTGCCTCTGCCCAGAACTTTTGTTGCTGCATCACAATCACCTCCATGCCCTCCAATGTTGCTTGGTCGGGATGTTCGTGACTGTACCAGAGGATCGCTCCACCGATGCCGAGAACTACAATCGTGGCTAAGGTCACACAAAGACCCTGTACGAAGGCGTCCGAGCTTCTAACTCCTACCCCGCCCAGAACAAGAAAGCAAGAGACTCCAACAAGAGCTAGCTTTCCCACGGGACCTCTAAAACGTACCTTTTGGAGAAGGCTAGAACTGAGCCCGGCCCGCGATAGCAATTCTTCCACGAGGTTTTGTTTTTCGGGTTGTTCCACCACGGAGGAGCCATTGTATCGCTTACTGGTTCGCTCCAGCAACAGGGCGAATTGGGTCACCTAAAATGTCACCGTGGCGGGACTGGATGGGTCAAATGAAAAAGTAACCCAGAGTAAGCGCGAGTCAGGCCATACCTAGGAGGGTGGACTTGCATTCGCGAGAGCAATATCTGG
>Ga0185299_10001222_pt1 | contig 53459 bp, 51 predicted proteins | sample PaiPotPPA55metaG_FD_128002 | JGI IMG/M metagenome (GOLD analysis project Ga0185299, IMG submission 128002) | Iron sulfur acid spring bacterial and archeal communities from Banff, Canada, to study Microbial Dark Matter (Phase II) - Paint Pots PPA... ... | reverse complement strand
AAACCTTCCCCTCTCAACCCAAAATTTGAGGCGACTAACGTCGCATTAAAAATGAAAACCTAGCTGCCACCTTCTCCGGTAGTTTGACAACCCCCATAGCAGGGCGAAAATCTCGGCGCGCCCTGGATGGGTTTTATCCCAGTGGCTTAGCGCGCCGGATTTGAGCCACACCGCGCGCGTTGTTCTCTCCAAGGCGCGGAATTTAGTCAGGCCGACCGGCGAGGTGGTATTCGCGCGGTATGGCTCAAATCCGGCGCGTTAGTACGTAGGGATAAAGAAATCGCTCGGCGCGCCGAGATTTTCGCCCTACCTTTTGGGCCTTGATCAATCCACAGCTAGATCTCTGTCAAATTGCTCTGCAACTATCATCAGCCGTCGATGCTCGGCTCAAATGCTACGGTTCCGTAGCAGGTAGAGGCCAACACCGAAACCGAGCAGACAGAGTGCGCCGACGTAGTGGGCGGGCGCTAACCGGTCGTAAGCCAGCATCCAGGTTACGATAATCGGAGTCAGGCCTCCAAAGATGGCGTAGGAGATGTTGTAGGAAAATGAGACCCCCGAAAAGCGAATCGCGGCTGGGAACTCTTTCACCATCACCACCGGAACTACGGCCACGACTCCGACGCAAAAACCAGCCAGCGAATAAACCGGCGCCAGCGATGAAGGATCCGCCACGACACCGATATACAACCCGTAAGTGGCGACCCCGAGCAGAGGACAGCCAATGAGCAAAACTCTGGCGGCGCCAAATCGGTCGGTCAACCAGCCAACCAGAATGCATCCGATGGTCAGGCCAAGCGTAGCCAAGCTGTTAGCATGGAGGGCTGCGATGGCTGGCACCTTGTACGCCTTTTCGATTAGCGCCGGAGTCATTAGGATAACCACAACAATCGCCGCGGACAGCATCCAAGTCAGCAGTCCGGAAAGGACCATGCTTCCGCGGTGCCGGCGGAAAATAACAGTCAAAGGGATCTCTGCGGCCAAAGCTCTCCGCGCTTTTAGCTCTTCAAATATAGGGGTCTCGGTTAACAGGCGGCGAAGATAAACCGACAGCAAGCCAAACGCACCCCCGAGCAGGAAAGGAATCCTCCAACCGTAGGCTGTGATCTGATCAGGAGCCATCACCAAGTTCAGACCGCTGGCCACCAGCGACCCAAGCAGAATGCCTCCCGTGAGTCCCGCAGTTAAGATCCCGCAAGCTAGTCCGATGCGTGAAGGAGGCGCATGCTCACCAACGAAGACCCACGCTCCCGGAACCTCACCACCGACGGCTGCCCCCTGCAACACCCGAAACAGCAAGAGCAACAGAGGCGCCCAGATTCCCAGTGCGGAATAGGTAGGCAATAACCCAATCCCCAAGGTGGGTAGCGCCATGAGAAAAATGCTGAGAGTGAACATCTGTTTGCGACCGCGTCGATCGCCCGCGTGCGCCATAATAACGCCGCCTAAAGGCCGCGCGAGATAGCCCGCTGCGAAAATAGCGAAAGTCTGAAATTGTCGAATCCAATCCGGGGTTCCCGGCGGAAAAAACAGCGCACCGATCGTGTTCGCAAAGAAAACAAAGATAATGAAGTCATAGAACTCCAAGATCCCGCCGAGTGCGGATAACCCGAGGGTTTTGTAATCGCTCGCGGTCAATCCCCGGTTCGATGGAGTGCTGGTTAGAACGCTAGACATCTGCAACTGTTTGCTTACCTCCTAATTCGTTACGGCTGCTTCACGTCAAAGACAGCCGCTACTTTGGTTACAAATGGACGAAGATAATCCGGACATCGGGAACGCCACTCGGCAAAATGCTGAACCAGCGGTTTTCTTGTCTGGACTGAACCGCGATTCAGGAAGGTCACGGCCTCCCACCCTGCCGGTTCCGCCTCAAAAATTGGTAACAGTTGGACCGCGATGATGGTGTTCCAATCGCGCTGATTGGCATTTTGCCGCAACGAGGATTCGTGGGCGCGAAACCATAGCGAGAATGATTGCCCAGGCGGGAGTTGGTGCTCCGGGAGCGCGAGCCGCTGATTGACGTAGTCGCGAAGCCAAGAATCATAGCTCCTCCACGCCGGATAAGGTGGCGCAGTCTGCCAAGTACGGCCCATCGCTCGGAGAGCGAACAGAGAAGCCGTTTCACAAAGACTCTCTTCCAACCACAGGTTTGCGCTGGGCGGATTTCCGACGACCGGTTGCGAATGATCGGCAAAGTTGGCTAGCGCATGACAAAACTCGTGCGCAAATTGAAAACTAAATTGCGCCCAATGTGCGTCCCGAGCTGATAGCCCGATCCCGATCCGGCCACTCGTCGTTCGTTTGAAATCAGTTTGGGGATGGTCCGGGCGATAGTAAACGTCGATCCCATCGAGTTGGGTCTGCGGACAATAGCGATAAATTTCGCCGGCGGCAGACTGGAGCACTGCCGTGATATCTGCGGAACTGGCTCGCCCAAACGCGTTAACCTGCGCACGGAGGTCGAGCGACCGGTATACACCGCTCTTTTCCGTTGCGGCGAGCGCCCAGTTGACAGAAAGGCACGCCACGCATAAGGCGACCGTTAATTGGTAGCGCAAGCCCCTCAAAAGCTGATCCGGAAACCGCCCGTGACACTGTGCGAATCGTAATTGGTGCGGGCGACGTCGCCATCATAAAACACATAGGTGGAAATGCGATCGCTCCAGACCATCGAGATCCCCGCGCCAATCAGCAGACTGTCGCGGCCGATCTCCGGGCCATTCACCGTAAAGCTCGTGCCTGCGCCATTGGCGAAATTTGCCACAACCTGATAGGCAACTGATCCATATTCGTGCTCCCAGGCAAGGCTGACTTGAGGTATCAGGGTAATGTTACCGATTTTCCACTGATAGGAGGCCCTGGCCCCAAATGCCGTGCGCTCCGATTCGGTATTTTGATCCGGGAACTTAAGTGGAGCTAGTGAACCGGTCTCGGTAAAGCCGTCTAGGCCGACGTAACCAAATTGGAAGGTCGCGGTCGGACCAATGCTCAAGTTCCCATGTTTCCAATCGTAACCCGCCGACACAATCACATTGAGGTCGGCGCCGTCGGTGCTCCCGTTCGCGCTTCCCTGGAGCGCTGAGCGGTGCGTGTCGTATCCGGCCGGACCACCGGTGACGGCAGTATCTAAGTAAAAACCGTTACCGAAAACGGTGGCGTAAGCGCCAAAGTTACCGCCATTGACGTCAATGTTGCCTCCTCCGTCGAGGCTGAGGTTGGTGTGAGCGTAACCGCCAAGCAACCCGACCGCGAAGAATGGAGCTAAACGGTAGTCTACACCAAGGGTAATGCCCCCCGTGTCAACATTGTAACCGCCGGCATTCGGAGTACTATCGACGTTCGTAAACTCGCCGTTGCCCGTCGCAAAGAAACCCCAGCGGTTTTCTGGAACCGGAGCCAACACCGATGGGCCATTTTTTCCCTCAGCACCGGTCTCCCCGGCGAGACCATCGCTGTACGTTGGCGCCTCGCCGTTCATCGAGAATCCTGAGGCGCTGAAGCCGGTACTGCCTGCATGGATGTTGGCCATGCGCTGTCCGACGTTGGAGATCTGAGCCCTCCCTATTGAGACGGTAGCATTGATTGAACTGATTTGAGTCGGCGCGATCAAGCTAAGGTCATGGGGGAGATTGGCCAGTGGTTGGCTGTCCAGGAACGCAAACAGGGCGGCCGCCCTAGGGTCGCCCCTCGCGCTGTCGAGCGCTTTGGCCACCGACAGCTCGTTCGGGGTCACGCCTGGCAGCGACGATATTATGGACACAAACGAGCCTTGCGTGGCCTCGACCTCGACCGCGTTGGCCAGCATAACTAATTCCGCCATTACGGCGGTGCTACTCATAAACGGATTCTGGATCGTGCTGAAATTTCCGCCTATCCCGCCGTTTGCGGTTAGAAAAGTGACCTTATCTCCGACGGACAGTTGAAACCCGTTGACGGAGAGCAGTTGCAAGGTACCGCCAAGTGTGGCGTGGCCGCTGATCGTTAAGGCGCTGAATTGCCCGGGAGCGGCGCCCCCGACAGTGATGCGCAATACACCGCTCGAATTCTGGACGTAGTTACCGCCAATTCTCAGTGTTCCGAAAGGATTTCCCGGAATGACAGTACCGTTGTTCACGACGTTGCCGGCAATGGAGCCGGTCCCCTGCAATACACCACCTGGGTTGATCAATGTCTCGGCGCTACCGATAGATCCCGTGAGGTTTAAAGTCCCGCCGGAATTGATCACTGTCTCAATGCTGCCGAGAGATCCGGCTACATCAACGGTTGCACCCGAGTTGACCACAGTCTCAGCGCCGGCGATAGATCCGGTGATGTTCAACGTCCCGCCATTCACGATCGTCTCGCCACTGTAAGTGTTAGCCCCGGCGAGAGTGAGTGTACCGGTACCCACTTTCGTTAAAGACAGTGTTGCTGTGGGTCCGTCTTCGAGTACGCCGCTAAAGACGGTGCTGGTGTTGTCTTGACCGGCAGTTAAGGTCGCATTGGCCGAACCGCTATTGACGACCGTTCCCGTTCCTGAAATCGAGCCGATTGTGTTATTGAAACCATTCAGATCCAGCGTTGAGTTCACCGTAAACGCGGAGTTTGGACTGAACGCGGTTGTAGATGCTGCCTGGAAAGTTCCAGAAGTAAGTATCGTCGGGCCACTATAGGTATTTGTAGAGGAAACGGACAAGGTGCCGACAATGTCCATGACGAGTTTGCCGGTCCCGCTAACCGGTGATGATAGAAACTGGTTTGCCGGGGCATCAAATATGATGGCCCCGTTGTCTACAAAGGAGGGGGCAAAGATTGTGCCACCGCTAAAAAGAATGGTTCCTCCGGTTCCAATCACCACCGCGTTACTGACCGTAAGAACCCCTCCGGACAACATCTGAAGTACGCTGCCGGGAGTCGTCTCACCGATGGTAAGAGAGTTTGCGAACGCCTGTTGCCCATCCGGTCCCGCAGCGATCTGGACCGTGGTGCCGTTGTCGATAGAGGCTGCCTGACTACTGTTTGGCGGGAAACCCAGGCTCCAATCGGAGCTAGTGAACCAACTCCCTGACGGTCCTTGCCAAGAGTCTTGGCCGTACAAAGTCGAAGATCCAAGCAAAAGCAGGCTCAACGAAAAGAGCCAACGCCTGGTTGAGGGGAAACTCGCCAGAGCAAGATTGGAGAATTGCACAAATACTTCCAATACCAAACATCGCGGCGATTGCGCAATGTCTGTTTTGACAAACGAAGATTGGAACGAGAACAGGCTTGCCCTACAAATCGCCTTCGCATAAAAGTTCTGCTCGTTGTGAATAGCAGGATCTTCATCACCCTGTGCGTTACTGCCTGCATGGTCTTTTTCGAACCCGCGATCTTCGGGTTGGGCGGTGACTACGCGGCGCTGCGGATTATCCAGACCCAAACCGATTTCATCCGCCAACGGGCAACCGAGTATCAGCGCCGGATTGCGGAACAGAACGCGAAAGCCTTCTTTAAGCAGCTAACTCCCGCGAAGAAGCAGGAGTTAATCAAGAAACACATCAAAACCGTCCTGATTCCCACGGTACGCAGCCCTAAGACGTCGCCCGAGGCAAAACAAGTTAAAATGCGTTACTCGCTAGAAGCGGAATCGCTCATCGATGATGATGTTTACGAGTTCAAGACCCCGCTGGAAACTGGAACTATCGCAAAAATCGGCGGCCTGGAGCCGGAGTACGTCGGGCAGTAAGCTTTCGCCCGCGGTTAAAACCGCGTTTCGTTAAGCAGTTATTCTTCTGCTTTATCTAGAGTAAAACTGACATTATTCTCTTTGCACCATTTTATGGCGGACGGAACACCGACGGCGGCCGCCCCGCTAATCAGTTTTTCCGCTTCACTGCGTCGGCCCGGTTTCTTTTCGATTAGGAGACCATAAAAGAACATGCTGATCGCGTTTCCGTGGGTCGCACCCTCCTTGTATCTTTTCTCTGCTTCTTCCTCGCTTTTTTGGACGCCGCCCCAACCCAGTTGATAACAATAGCCCAAGTGGGCGGACGCGTTCCAGTCCCCCTTAGCAACCGCCCGCTCATACCAAGTCCTAGCTTGGCGCGCTAACTCAGCGGCTTCCGTATCAAGCTGTTTCCGCCGCTCTGGACTCGTGCCTGCTTGTCCGGCTTCGGTCAGGGCGCTGTTTGATTTGACCTCAAGAATTCTCCCGGCAATCGTCATAGCCGGTACGACATTTTGGTTCGCCAAAGGCATGATAATATCCTCGGCTTTTTGCAGGTCTGGCTGCGTTCCTCTACCGCTTAAGTAACAGTCGCCGATATAGGCCCCAGCTTCCAGATTTCGATTGGGACCGTTGTAAGCCAGATTGAGCCACTTGAATCCCTCCTCGTTATCGGTTGGCGTCCCTTTTCTCAAGTAGAGCCGGCCGGCTTTCATCATTGCATAGGAATCCCCTAATTTGGCTGCCCGGAGAAACAGCGGAAGCGCCTCGTCCGATTTTGCGTTTTCTGCCAACCATAGAATAGCTGGTAACACATTGAGATCGGCAGCTTGTTTGACGCTCTCTTCGTAAAAAATGTTGAATTCATCCTGGGTAATGGGAGGCGTCTTGGTGCGGAGTTTCTCGATGATCAGGCTCAGCTGGTTGGTATAGTCTTTACCATTTGCCGCCCCGGTAGCCGTTGCGAACTGCACAATTCGTACATAGGCATTCACCTGCTCGTTAGACCCTTCTTCGTACTTCTTTGCTTCGGCCAATAGAGCGTCAATAGATACCGGATTCAGCTTTATATGGATTTCGCTAGCCATGCCGCTTTGGACCTGGATGTCCTGCTTAACCGACTCGTAGTTGTCTAAGGCGGCCGTCAGCTGGTGAACACCAAATGGGATATGCGTGAAAATGTTAGGCGGTGTCCCCGGTGGTTTGCCGTCCAGAAGAACCTTGGCCCCCGGCGGATCACTGCGAACGGTTAACGCCGCGATCTCCGTTTTCGGGTTGAGTTTCAGGTGGATTTCGGGAGCCATGCCGCGCTGGACCTCGATCTTCTGCGTAACCGGCTCATAGCTGTCCAACGTGGCGGTTAGCTCGTGGGCGCCAAACGGGACATGCGTGAAAGTATTAGGCGGCGTCTGAGGCGGTTGACCGTCCAAGAGAATGGTAGCCCCCGGCGGATCACTTTGGACTGAGAGCGCCGCGATCTCCGGTTCCGGGTTGAGCGTCAGATGGATTTCGGCGGGCATGCCGGCATGAACCTGAATCTCCTGTTTGACGGACTCGTAGTTATCGAACGTCGCCGTGAGCTCATGGGTTCCGAACGGAATATGAGTAAAGGTGTTTGGCGGAGACTGCGCCGGTTTGCCGTCCAACAGAACAGAGGCGCCCGGCGGAGTGGTTACAATCGTGAGCGTCGCGACTTCCTCCACCGCTGGCGTCGGATGGTTCTCCGCAGGCTTCGGGATGACTTTCGGGGTCTGGTTGAGGTTCGAAAAGATGACGTATCCGCCCGCGCCAATAATAACGATCAGGCCGATGACCGTTATCGGCAGCCATCGGGTGACCTTAGAAGTACGCTGAGAGGGAGGGGCAACGGCTGCTTCCGCGGCCAAGGTCTGGGCCGGTTGCTCCGGCACAATCCGCTCGGTGGTCTGAATCCCGGCCGTTGACGACTCCCTGACCGGAACCTCGGCAGCGAGTTGAACCGCCAACTCCGCGGCCGTCGAGTATTGATCGGTCAATCCCCGCCGCAGCACCGCGTTACCTTCCTGAGTCAACGATGCGATTGGATGGTATTGCCCGGTGGTCTCAACCCTGGCCCGTTGACCTCCCAGCAGCTCATACACGAGTAAGCTTAAGCCCCGAACGTGACTGCCACCGGATCCGGCGCCGGCGTCACTCATGGTTATCGTTTCCATGCCACTCAAGGTCGAACCTTGGGATGGCTTGAACGAGAAATCGATGGCGTTGACTTTGGGGTCAACTTGTTCCCACTCAGTAAGCGGTTGCCGAAACAGATCGAGCTGAGTCTCATGCGCCGGCGATTCCGGAACTACGAAATGAACCCCTAATAACGTCATTTCGATGTGATCAAGCCGTTGCGCCGTAGCATGATCTGCCAGTGGCGCTAAAAGGCTGAGCAGCCGTACAACTTCCTGTGCTGTGAACACACGTCGCGAACGAAGGAGGTCACGCAAAGAAGGTCCGCTAACGTGTTCCTCAACCAGAATGTTCTCGCCGCCTATCTTATCGAGTGAATGAAGCCTTCGCAGTGCCGGATGAGGTGCGACCAGCACCCGGTCTACTGAAGTCTTGAATGCGGTAAACCAATGAGGATCCGAAACCAGCTCCTGATTCAGGAATAACAAAGAAACTAAGCGCCTGGCACTAAGGTCTTCCCCGACGAAGTATCTCCCTTGAGGGCTTTCCCGGAATTGCTCTATGAGCCGATACTTCCGCCCGACCAGCGCTCCCGCGGTTACGGACAACGGGGCGGTCTCGTCGATAGCCGGGAGGTCGTTGCTAACCGGAAGCCGAATTTCTTCGAGACAGTCAGCAATGGCCATCTGCAAATCCCGAGGCGTCTGTGGACGTTGGGTACGATCCTTCTCCAACATCTTCTTGAGGAGCGACACCACACAGGAGGGAACGTCCGCTAGCTGATCGACCGGAATCGGCTTGTACAAATGCTGGCTCATGATTTGGCCAATCGAGCCCGAGAACGGCGGCTTGCCCGCGAGCATGTAGTAGAGCGTCGCGCCAAGCGAATAAATGTCCGAGCGTACGTCCAGATCACCTTCTTCGACTTGCTCCGGGCTAGCGAAATGGGGGGTACCAACAAATCCCTGCATGGTGAGCGTGCCAGTATCTTCGCCTCCGTCCTTGGCGCTCTTGGCCAACCCAAAGTCGATCACCTTAACCACGGTTTTTTCGCCTTCTTCGTCGACCAGCATTAAGTTGGCAGGCTTGAGATCGCGGTGCACCAAGCGTTGCTTATCTGCTGCGCCCAACGCCCGCGCCACCTGCAGCGTGATATTCAGTGCCTCTGCCGGCTCAAGGCGTCCTTTTTGTTTCACGTAAGCCTCGACGGTTTGACCGTCGATAAACTCCATGACGTAAAAATAGTTATCCTGATCGGTGCTGAGATTGAAGATCGAAGCGACGTTTTGATGCCGCAGAGCGGCGGCGGCTCTCGCTTCGCGGAGAAAGCGTTGCCGGGCTATGTCGCTGCCAAGATAGGTGGCGTTAATGACCTTTAGAGCGACAGCGCAGTGCAGATTGGTGTCGTAAGCTTTGTAGGTGATCCCCATCGCACCTCGACCAAGCTCCCATAGGCTGCCGTCATCACGTCGAAGAACCTGATAATGCTTATAGTTCTCCGGTTCCGGCATGATGACGTCTAACAATATTATAAAACCAGCCGGCTGCCAGAACCAATCACTGAGCTTTTTGAACGACAATTGTCCGCGGTCGACACCTTTTTACTGGCCGTCCGCGGAACGAAAAATCCGCAACACCCCGCGTCAGCGAGGTGTTGCGGCATCGGCTTTTCAGGCAGTCACTTAGAGACTGCCGAATGCTTATTGATCGTTACCCTGAGTTAGGTCAGCCGCTACTGGTGCGAAGAAACCAAAGAGGCCACCCATCCCCTGATTGGTACCCACGTCGAAGAACAGTTGGTTCGCCGCTCCCGAATTGGTGTTCCCCGCCCCAAAAGCGAGCGCCCAAATCCCGGGATGCGAAATGACATTGCCATTTTGGTCTTGGAGTGTTCCCTGGAAACTGCCGGTCACCGCGTCGAAGGCGGCGATTTGGCCGCCGCCGAACTGGCCCACTAAGATACTGTGGCTGAACGTTCCAAAATCAGTCGGGGCGAGAACCAAGCCCCACGGAGCGTTAAACCAGGAACCACGTTCCAAGCGCCGGACTAACTTACCTTCGGGAGTAAAGACATCGACAGCTCCCAGCTTGGAACCAAAGGTGACGAAGTTCTTCGCTTCATTCTGCATAGCAAACGCGACGTATAAGTTGCCTCCGATATTCTGAATATTGAAAGGCACAAACTTCGCCGGCAATTGGTCATCATCAAACGCGTTCGCGTCGGGCTTCACCGGGTTAAAGTTCGTATCGAAAATCCTGACTTTGCCCTCGTGCACGTCGGTAACGTATAAAAAACCACTGCCTCGGTTTTGCGCGATGGTCGCGCCGGTTAGTACCGAACCCGGCGTCGCCTTTACTTTTTGGATCGCCACCGTTGCATTAACTTGCGGATTCCAGGCAGCGATGGTGCCGTCGAAGGTTGCAAAAATGAAGATGCCTGGTTTTCCCGACTCAACCTGGAAGTCGGAACTGCCATTAAAGACAATACCGGTTGGGCTGCCGGCCGGGGCATGGCCCGCCGACGGAATCGTTACCAGGACCGGGGGCGCCGCTTGTCCGCTTCCGTTATAGATGGTGGAGACGCCTTTGCCGTGGTCCGACACCCACCAGGGGCCGGTGCTGCTCCTGGCAATACCCCAAGGATCAACCAGATTCGGATCGACCGTGGTTACACCCGGCTGGCTACTATTCGCTACTAAGTCGGTCTCTTGGTATTGCTGGGCAACGGCCGCCAATGGCGAAAGCGCGATGCACGCAAAGATTAAATCACGCCACCGGTTTTGCCGAGAACCGGTGCGAAATGAAGTTAGTTTGATCATGGTAACTCTTGTTTGTTAGGTATTTGAAGGTCGACTCCGCTAAAATCGACGAGGGAGTTTACCCAGGCCGCTTAGCAACGTCGCGTTAGTAGACATCAACCTTCAATCCGCCGATCGCTTTCAACTTCAGTTGCCGTATTCGATGTCTGAACTGCCCGGGAGGGAGAGTGGAAGGTGAAAGGTGAAAGGTGAAAGGTGAAATGTGTAAGGTGAGATGTGAGATGTCGGTGCGTCGAGCGCACGCGCTTTGCCCATTTGGTAGGGCGAAAAACTCGACGCGCCCATGAGCTGTTTCACCTATGTTTGTTGCGCGCGTCGGTTTTGAGCCACTCCCAGCGCCGACCATGCCAGTGATTTCGAAATGTCCCCCTGCGCCAGGCATGTCATTTCCACAAAGCAGCCCTTTGCTATTTGAGTGCGAGGTCGTTGGACCAAATACGGACGAGCGGGAGCTCGTCCCTACCGAAGAGTCAGCTAGCCCGACATGGCAACAAACATTAGAAACACCATTAGGCAGCTGAGAACGATAAAGGTAACCATTCTAGTTTCCCTCAAGCGGCGATTAGCGCTTGGATTATCTCAACGACGCTAACTCAGAAACGTGGGCGACAACAGGCAGGCGAGGCCAAACGCGGCCACTACCGCCACTACCAGCAATGCCATCCCGATCTCGGTCGCTACCGCCTTTATTCGTTCGATCGACATCGAATCGGGCCAATCGAAGCCCATTTCGTCCAAGTCTCTAGTTGGGCCGGCGGTGTTATCGAGCGGCGTTGAAGACTTGTCCGCGCAAGACTCTCTTGCCGCGGCCATCTGTCTTTGAAATTCTATGTAGTACGCCATGCTTTGCATAAGTTCCATGTTAGTTCTCCCCTGAAGTCCTCAGGCATTCAGCAGCCTGAATTTTAATTCTGGAAATAGACCGCAATTTTTCGACCCCAGCGACTAATTGGACCAGTTGTCGTATTTGTTATCTCAGCTCCCGAGAAAGGAGCTTAACCGCAGATGAACGCAGATTGACACGGCTAGGACCGCCGGAAAAGAGCAGAGTTGAAACATAGGGAGGCATACCGCCCGGCAGTGGCCGTTTGTATGCCTCGGTCCTATGACTTCGCAGACTAGACAGTTATGCCTTCGACAACGCCCACGGCGCCGGCCGACGGATAGTGGCAAGTGACAAAGCGCCAACCGGAAACGCCGAGTAGCGAGGTATATTCCTGTTCCGTACGCTCTCGTCCGTTGCCCCAGCACATCATATGGATGTCCAACAGCTTCGAGAAATGCGGCTCGGCTGGACCCGGCACGATGTGTCGGAACTGATGTTCAAACTCCCCATTTCTTCCTGAAGCGAGCAGCAGCATCCCGGACGATGGCTCGACCGTGACCGAAACAGGCTATCTGGAAATCTAGCTCTGCTACCTGCCCAGAGTGTGCCTTGCTTCCACGAAGTCTTCATAACTGACCGACCAGCCCAACCCGAATATATTGGCACAGGCATCCCCGGCAAAAAGGACTCCTCCATTCTCCGGCCATAAGAGCGCAAGGTGTCCCGCCGAGTGACCTGGTGCATGCACGGCGGTTATCCCGCCCGCTATGGGTAACACCTGTCCGTCCTCTACTTCACATCCGACCCCTACCGGATCGACCGTCTCAACCCGGCCGACAAATATTCGAAAGAGCATCGTGTTCACCCATCCCGGCGACGGAACCATGCGACGAAATCCCGAACCTCGGGTGACGATAGCGGCATCCGACGAATGAGCATACACTGCGGCGCCGGTCGCGCTTTTGAGGGCGGCGGCACTCCCAATGTGATCGGGATGGGCATGCGTCAACACAATGTGACAAATGTCGCTGGCGCTCTTACCGAGTTCTTCGATTGCATACAGAATTTTGCTGGCACTGTTCGGATGACCCGTGTCAATCAAAACAGAGCCGTCTTTGGCATCGACCAGGAACGCGTTCACTGGGCCTAAGCTTATTGAATAGAGATTGTTAGCGATTCGTTGCGCTAGCAATACAACTTCCTTTCTTGACGGTTAACATTCATCTCTTTTTGAGGCCAAATTCGCTTGTTAGTTTTTCGTCGAGCTTGACGCGACATAACACCAGTCTGAGGGCTGGTGGGAAATAAACCGCCCCGCGGTAGGTACCGCCTTTTTTTGTACCAATTGCCGTAATTGGGATCTCAGCGATTTAACCGCAGATACAGAGAAAATATCCGCAGATTACACAGATTAACGCAGATTTCGTTTCGTGTTCGACTACATCCTGGGTCATAGACACACCGTTCATAACGATAAAATTCGCCATATCGCATCCGCCCAGTCTGACCCTAAAAAGAAATCTGCGTTAATCTGTGTAATCTGCGGACATTTTCTCTGTTATCTGCGGTTAGCCGCTTTAGCGCTCGACCTTAGCGCTCGATTTTAGAGCGGCAGTCAGATGAACCGCGCCTTGACGTGAAGTCGTTATCTCGGTTCCCTGCCGGTCTTGTAGATGCAGCCGGCAAACCCGGTCACTGCAATGCACCGATTGGGCGGCGCGAAGATTCACAATGGCGTGCCGACCTACCTGTATGAAGGGGTCTCCCCGGAGCCAGCGCCGCAATGAAGCCAGCGGATAATAAGTCGCGAACTCTTCCAGCACGGTGTGTATCCAGGTGCGCCGATGCCGGCGCAGCACCACAACAATTTCACGGCGAGCCAGCAAGCGGATCTGATCTCGATCGACACCCGTGACTGGTAGCAGATCATGAGCAGTGTCAACAAAGCCGAGCTGGTTCGGGGTCAGCAAAGCGCTGATCTGAGTAGCCGTGCCCGGGAAAGCCCCAAATCTAGCGGGCTGCAGGCATTTGAGCAGTCGATCGATTGCCTCCCCGAGTTCCACCGGGTCCAGTGGCTTCAGCAGGTAATCGACCGCCTCAAGGCGAAACGCGTCCATGGCGCGATCCGGGTTTGAAGCGGTAAAAACCAGTCGTGGAGGTTGTACCAGTTCTGCGATTTCCTCAGCCAGGCTACCACCGTCGGTGCCTGGCATATCAACATCAACAAAGGCGGCGTCAGGCGCTTCAGCGCAGAGGCGTAAAGCGTCATCACCATCTGTGGCGGTACCGGCGACTTCCACCTGGCAATTATCTTCCAGAAGAGCTGTCAGGTGTTGGGCCGCGCGGGAGTCGCTTTCGATAACAACAGCGCGCAACATGGCGAAGACGGAACCACGGCTAGCGAAAACTGCTATTCCACATTTGGGGAATAGGGTAGTAGAAAGGTGGGCTAGGGGGTTGATAGCTGTAGTTTTAATACAACAATGCATAAATAATCAGTGGATACTTTCGGCATTTGCCGCACCTTTCCGCGTGGAAGCCGACTAGTTTTAGCGGGGAATAATACTATTCGGTAGCATCATTACGCAGCCAAGCCTGCCCGCGTAGTCCTCAATTCGGGTGTGCTCTGTCTCAATGGATACGCATCTCCGGTTATTGACGCACACCAATCTGCAACGCCTCCTCGAGGCGATCGGCGTCGTCTATCAACCCGTTCGCCCACAACAGCTACCTGTCCATTTCGCCACCGTCTTAGGAGAACTGATTCCCGGTGAGTTTCACGCTGCCAGCATCGTGTTTCGGCCGAGAAATGGCTTTGACCCCGGGCGCCGCGACACCACCATCTGTCCGATCCCGGAACACTGGGAGAGCTTAGCGGAAGTTTTTGCCGGTCAATACGGACAATTTCCGTTACGTCCGATTCGTGAATCGGGAAACCTCCATCAGGCACTGGCTATCTCGGACGTCGAGAGCCGCCAAAAACTCGAGCAGCTCGATTTGTACCAGGACTATTATCGCGTCCTGGGTGTTGAGGACGATCTCAGCGTGAATTTCGGCAACCCCAACCACCGGGTCTGCTTGGCAGTGCTCCGCGGACGGCGCGGATTTTCGGATCAGGATCGAGCAATGCTTTCCGTTCTGCGCATTCACATGGAGCGAGCGTATGTTTATGCGGGAAGCCTGCAGTCACCGCAGAGGGCGACTGAGACCGGCGCCGCTTCTCAGCCCGTGCCCGCCAATTGCCAGGTAGAGGATCGTGGCGATAGTTTGCGCTTACTCTGTTCGCTGGGTCTTTCCGAACGCGAAGCAGAAGTACTTTATTGGGTCGCGGCGGGAAAGAGTAGTCCCGTTATCAGTGCCATTCTGGGAATCCGTCATGACACGGTCCGCGCGCATCTAAAGAGAATCTACGCAAAAATGGGCGTCGAAAACCGGCTCTCGGCCGCGCTACGGGCTCTTCAGGTTCTGCAGCCTGAGCGGTTATAGGCTATCGGTTTTAAGTTATAGGTTTTAAGTTTTAGGTTATAGGTCACCTTGGAGGTCTTCCTCGGTGATCTCTGTGTCTCTGGGGTAAAGACCCGCTTTTGTTGTCGATTGATAAGACGGCGTTAGTCATCGTTGACCGTGATCGGCACACCCTCTTGTCCGGCGTAGAAGACAATTAGCTCGACTGGGTCTTTCGTCGTGAAACCTCGATGGGTGGTTTGAATGGTTTCGGCGAGCGCTTCGCCGGCATGCACTGTCGTCCGTTCGCCGGTCGTTTTCTTTTCCACCGTTAGTTCCCCGGAAAGCACATAAGCAACACTGATTACCGGGTGATGGTGCCAATGCAACGCCGTGTTCGGCGGAATCTTGATTCGGAGAACGGTAAACTGCGGCTGTCCGGTAGGATAGCCTTGGTAATTCGTACCATCCCAGGATTGGGTGGTTTGCAGAATTTTATCAACCTCAACCTGCGGCTCGCGTGCGCTTAGCAAGACCGGGATCAGCCATAGGCAGAGAGTGGGAAGGAATTTTGAGAGCGTTGAGTGTTTGTTCAGCTTCATGGGCGATGAAAAGGAGTTCAGGAGTTCAGGAGTTCAGGAGTTAGCGTGGAGAGTTCGGTGAAATTTCAAGCAAGAAAAGGTTCTTTTTATTCTCGGACCGAGAATGCGGATAGTATACCTTGGCCCAGCGCTTGGTAATACGACCTCCTGAACTCCTGCACTCCTGCAACTACTGAACTCCTTCTCACTGCTTCGCTTCCCAATCGCGCATCTCTTCTATCAGTTTTTGAAAGATGCGGCCTACCGCATCCGCGGGCAAAGGGCCATCTTTTGCTAACCCCTGGACTTTGTCGATCACCTGTTGTTCCCGGTTGGCGTCTTTTACCGTCAGATGGGCCTCGCGCTTGATATTGCCAACTTCTTCGACGACCCGCGCCCGTTGCTGGATTAGGTCAACTAGTTGCTGATCCAACGAGTCGATTTGTTGACGGCACGCTGCCAATTGTTCCGGGGTACCTGCTTTCATATCCACAGCAAATAAGGTCAGAGCCGATAGAACTATTCCGACTCTAATCACATTCGACCCTGACGTTAGAAACGAGAAACAACGACTGTTTTTCATGGTGATAATTGAAACATAGCGGAGATGGCTGGCCCCAGGGCCACGACAAACCCGACTAACGACTTATTCGCGACTGACCTGACGTCGATTCGCGGCTTGGCCGAACGCGGGTCGAGTCGATTTTCCCGATCGCCTCGAATAAACCCGGACAGAACCAGCGAACCTCCAACTTCCTGATGCGAAATCGGGATGTACACCAACCGATAAGGCCAGACGCGTCCAAGCGGCCCGGCGGTAACCGGCTCGCCGCGAAGGCGCCTCGGCGTCGAGCCCGCCCAAAGGACCTGACTGCTCAGGCCCCTCTCGCTGGAGCCGCTCTATCTCAAACAAATACAATCCGTACCCGGATAATATGGTGACCGCATCCGCCTCCGTAAATCGCAAAAACGCGACCACTCTTTGGACAATCCTCGGTAAAGATACGGAGAAGAATGAGCTGACTGTGTCCCTGACGGTCCTGACTACTTTATTCACGGATCTGAGTGGGCTGCGGATTCGTTACCTGCACGCTGGGCGAAATGTTGTATGCAATAGACAGCGCCAACTCAGAGACCTGCCATCTCATGTCCGGTCTGCCGGAATTGGGTTCCGGATTGCCGTCCGCTGCATAGGCGAGACGGTGCACCAGTGTGTTGAAGGGATTGCATTCGCATCGCTCCCGTGAGGTTCGTCTTATGTGCGGAGAAGTGTTGAAGGCAGACTATTCCAACGACGATGAAAATCGCCGCGCAAAGCAGCCAGCAAAAGGACTGCTCCAGACGGCGGAAGCCCTCAACGTTGCGTCGTTGGCGTGCCGCTTCTTCGTTCATCTCCCTGCGAACAACGCACAGACAAGGACTCTGCCAAAATTCGGTTGATAGTCCGTGGTGCGCCTCGAGGAAATCGATGGTGTATGCGCCGGAACCGATAGGAGCCTGGTTAAGCCGCGCCGGTTCCTGTAAGGTGGATCTCATGTTAGGATAAATAGCGGTTAGGTTTTACCCGGTAATTCGGTTTCAAAGCGCGAAGGCATCCGCTTTGAGTAGCTCCGGAATTTCAAGGCAATAGACACCGGCGTCACCAGAGGACGGGTTTTTTTGTCTCAGTTGCCGGAGTCTTCGCTTGTGCGCGGCTCAGAGTGGCGAGGTTGACCCAAATGAGGCATCAGAGATGATCCAGCGGATGGGACTTATAGGACCTATATGACACATAGGTCAGATCGGGCGCGAAATTGCCCGATGAGCCAGCGCCAACTTCCAACCTAAAACCTACAACTTATAACCTATAACCTACAACTGAGTCCGTCAGCGGCGCACCTTGAGTACGGCGGCAAGACGGGTGGCGCCAGCGCGTGACGCCGTTATGATGGTTCCGGCCCGGTCTCGTAACTGCACTCGATAAAGACGGTCCCCATAATGAGTGACCTGTTCGATAGCTTGGAGGTTTACGAGGGCGTGCCTGCCAATCTGGATAAACGGATCACCACCCAGCCACGCCATAAGGTCCGCCAATGGATAATAGGTTGAGAACTCTTCCCGGACGGTGTGAACCCAAGTACGCCTATCTCGTCGCAGCACTGCGGCGATCTCGCGACGCGCAAGCAGTCGGATCTGATCGCGGTCCAAATCCTTAACTGGCAAAAGCTCGTTCGCTGTTCCGCTAAAACGCGGGTTATCCGGTGTTTGGACTCCGCCGGTGGCGCCGGTCGCACTCCGAACTGAGCCACCTTCAAACGGCCGCAGATAGGCCAGTAGCCGGTTGACAGCGCCGGCGACCTGATCCGGATCTAATGGTTTCAAAAGGTAATCCACGGCCTCCAACCGAAACGCATCCGTGGCGCGATTCGCATTTCCGGTCGTAAAGACAAGACGTGGCGGCTGCGGCAACATCGCTAGCTGTGTCGCCAGCGAAACCCCGTCTTTGCCCGGCAAGTTGATATCAACAAACACGGCATCGGGCCGCAGCTCAGCGCAAAGGCGAAGCCCTGACTCACATTCCGTTGCGGTACCGACGACTTCTACTTGGCAAGTCTCGTCTAGCAAAGCAGTGAGGTACTCTGCCGCTAAAGGTTCGTCTTCGATAATGGCTGCTCGGATCCGAATCCACATGAGAATATTTCGGGCTAATTTGAGGCTAGTTCGCAGAAATCAGCGGCATAGGCGGCTTGCATTTCTCCGGTGGATTTGAATGGTTTTTGCACCGGAATCCTTAGAGTCACGGTCGTCCCCGTTCCGACTTCGCTTCGCACCTCGAACTGGAACGAACGCCCGAATAATCCGCGCAAGCGGCGACGCAACAGCGCTAGAGCATGAGGGCGGGCTCGTTCCGCGAAAAATATCTTCTCGACCTTCTCTTGGGCCACACCCTGGCCATCATCACTGACCTTCATCTCGAGCCAGTGCCCCACCGGGCGGACGTACAGCCGGAGACACCGGTTCCCCGGGCACGAGTTGATTCCATGCTGCACGGCATTTTCAACCAACGGCTGGAGGGAGAACGGCGGGATCAAAACTTTTGCCAGACTCGGGTCGATTGCAGGCTCGACCTTCATCCGGTTGCCGAATCTTAACAATTCGATTTGTAGGTACGCACCAACGACCGCTAGCTCTTCCTCTAAGGGAATCAGGGCGCGCTCGGGCTGATCGAAACTGGCTCTAAGAAATTCACGAAGACGGCCGGCCGCTCGCGGAATCTTACCCGGAGCCACCAGGGCGAGCGCCGCTATTGAGTTCAGCGCATTGCTTAAAAAGTGCGGGTTCATACGCGCTTGCAGAGCGCGGACCTCGGCCTCCGCAGCTGCTCGCGTTTGTTTGTCATGGTCTCGCACCTGTTCGACGATCGCCAGAATCAGAGCAGTCCCCAACCCCTCCAGCACCGGCGCAACCCACAGCTGTCTCATCGGATCCAGCGCCACTGGTCCGTTCGGAGCGTATAGCATGGTCAACCCACTCCGGAACAAAGAGATCCCCAAAGTCAGACAAAACCCGGTCAACGGATGTTGGGCTAGCCTGGGGCGCCATCGATAAAGCCATCCTCCCGCCAGACCGCCGCACGCCATGGAGATACCGATCGATCCGAGTGGAAGTCCGTCGAACCCCACCGCCAGCCAAGTCACAAAAACGCTGACGACCAACCCCACCAAAGGGCCCGCTACTAACCCCGCGGCGCAGACCGCCACGATTCGTTCGTTCATCCAACCGGTATGCGCCGCGGTCGCTTCTTCGACTAGTCCGAGAACCAGGAAGACCAGCAGCACCGTGCCTCGATCTCGTCCTGAGAGCAAAGACCCCTCCGGCTGCCTAAAACCGGGAACAAGGGTCAGCGCGAACGCCGCCGTCACTAATATGCAAACATCATCGAAAATGCTTTCCATCGAGCGGCCCCGCGAAACTTTCGTTAAAAAAAGTACATCCTGGGGGGACGATGAATCTCCGAAAAAACAGTTTCATGGTTTAGGCATCCAATCCTTTGGAAACGAATGACCGTAAAACTAAAGTAATCAAGTAGATAATTGACCGTTCGGTTGGTTTAGCGCGTTTCTTGCTGCCTCGATCTACCCCCCTTCAATCCCTCCACTTATTATCGAGCACTGCCGCAATCTCTGCTTCTCCCTCACCCGGAAGCATATCCACGTGCCTGGGCGGTGATGCTTTCCAACGACCTTCCAACCACCTCGAATGGCACCCGGAGAGGAATTCGCACCAGAACCGTTGTCCCTTCGCCTACTTCGCTCTGCACATGCAGAGAAAACGAACTACCGAACAATATTTGCAGGCGGCGCCGTAACAACGATAGCGCATGGACACGAGTACGCTCCGAAAAGAATACCTGCTCGACCTCCTTCGATGGCACTCCGTTTCCATCATCGGTAACGGTCATTTCCAGCCATTTTCCGTTTGTACGGACGGCAAGACGCAAGCGGCCGGCCGTCGTGGAGGGCTGCAATCCATGTTGCACCGCATTCTCTACCAGCGGCTGCAGCGAGAAGGGCGGCGTTAAGACTTCTGCTAACCCTGCTTCCACCACTTCTTCTATCTTCAACCGGTTGCCAAGCCGCAGGGACTCGATGTCGAGGTAGGCGCGGACTACCGCCAATTCTTCCTCGAGTGGAACCAATTCCCGTTCGTGTTGGTCGAAGCTAGCACGAAGGAAATGCCGCAATCGCCCTGCCGCCCGCGGTACTTCACGCGGGGCAACCGTCGCCAAAGCGGCGAGGGCATTCAACGCGTTAAAAAGAAAGTGCGGATTCATCCTCGCCTGCAACGCCCGCACCTCAGCAGATACGGCTGCTCGGGTCTGTTCATCACGTTCGCGGACCCGCGCGATGATGGCCAGAATTAGCGAAGTGCCTAAACCCTGAAGCAACGGAGCGATGCCGAGTTGTCCAAACGTCTGCAGCAACATTCGCTCACTGGGAGTCCATAAGAAAATGAGACCGCTGCGCAAGACCGATACCACCAACGTCAAACAGAATCCTGTGACCGGATTTTGAGCCAGCCTAGGACGCCACGAGGAAAGGAGCCCGCCACCGAGGCCGCCGCACAACATAGAAATCCCGATTGACGAGAACGGCAAACCATCAAACCTCACTGCCAACCAGGTCACAAACACACTGACAACCACCCCGACCCAAGGACCTGCTATCAACCCGGCGGCACACACGGACACGATTCGCTCGTTCAGCCAGCCGCTACGCGAAACGCTCGCTTCTTCGATCGCCCCAAGAACCAAGAACACGAGTAACGCCGTTCCTCGATCCCGCGCCGACAACAACGAGCGTTCCTGCAGCCTGATGCCCGGCACAAACGAGAGCACAAAGGCAGCAGTAACCAAAACGCAAATGTCACCGCAAAGACTATTCATTGGGGCTGGCGAGATCCTTTTGATCTCGGCGGAATACTGGCAAAACCAAATAGACAGCAAAATTTGCCAGATGACGTTCTTCTGTCCGAGTTGCCGGATCTATCGTCCGAACGGCTGCACCAGGCGCCTCGTCGTCGTCCTTCCGCCTTTGCCAACGGCGGTCGTGGAGCGCGCCTCGCTTGCGAAGGCCGACCTTGGGCGGATCGCACCATAGAGCGTGGGCTACGGCGGACAGGACTTCGGCGAGCTCAGTCGAGCCGCTGTCCTCGAATCCGGCCACGCGGAGTGACGGAGTACCGGAGTGTAGGAGTACTGCGCCAAGTCCGAATTGCACCCGCGTGGCGGGTTGGGGATGCCGAAAAGCCGGCCTTCAACTAGTGCATCAAGTCCGTGGCGGCTAAGTCGGCCGCGGCCGCCCGAAGCGCTTCCCGAAATGGCAGCCGCAGCTCAATATAAACGCGGGTGAGCTTCGCCAGCTTTACTCCGCCGGTAACATCCGATTCCAAAGCCGAGCACCATCCACCCTGGAAAAAGTCGTTGACTCTAGCCGGAGAATTACCGGTCATTTCGTTAAGATTGGGCCGATGTCCGGTGGACGACAGAATATTAGGTTCGCCAGTCATAAGATGTCCGATTCAATGCGTCGTTTATGTGTCAACAACGTATCAAACACCGAGCGAGCGCCAGGTTGCCGCCATTTGTACTATCTGCCGCAATTGCTGTCCGGTAGCGGATGGTTCACCACTGGGACACAGGGGAGGTCGTTGGTGATTGGTGACCGCGCTGGGAATTGGTGACGCGCTGGGAGGGGAGCCGCTTTATAGGCTGGCAGTTCTATCGGTCGTTTAACAGGCGGCTCCCGCGAATAGCCGAGCGCTTCTTAGTTCTACCGGGCGCGCCTCAATCAATTGCCTTCGGACCGGAAGCGCTGGACAAGCACGTCGCGCTGGGCTGTTTCCGGGAGCCGCCTGCTGAACGCCCTATAGAACTGCCACCCTACAAAGCGGCTCCCCTCCCACCAATCACCAATCACCAATCACTAATCACAATCACCTCGGGCCACGCGGTCGAGGTTAGCAGACGAAAAGACGGGAGATAGGAGACCGGTTCTACTTAACTAATCTGACTCTCAAAAGTATTAGCGGCTAACAGATAACAGGCGACATGCAGAGCATGCGCAAAATCGCCAGTAGCGATGCGGTTCATGAGCTCCGCTGAAGATACAAACTCGGTTTCAATATCCTCCGTGACCTCTAGAGAGGGAGCCCCCGCTTTGGTCAGGTTGGTAGCAGCAAAACAATAAATCCGATTCGTCTGCCGCGCAGGATTTGCATAAAGAACCGTGACTTGTTTCCACTGATCAGCAACATAGCCAGTCTCTTCTCTAAGTTCGCGTTTGGCAGCGTGGAGCGGCTCTTCTCCTGGGTCGATGGCGCCGCAAGGCAATTCCCAAGCGTAGACATCCGCCGGGTAACGGTATTGCCGGGCTACCATAATCGCACCCTGGGCATCGACGGCTACGATATGGACCCAATCCTTTTCCTCGAGGACATAGAACGGCGCGACGACGTGCCCATCTGGTAACTCGCATTCATCTGCGTAGAGAGAGATCCACCGGTCCTTGACCACCTGGGCCCGGCTTTTGGTTTTCCAGCGCTTCACAGATTTATGGTTACGCAAAGTGGGCGAACCTTACCGGACACTCGCAAAGGGGCCAACGATCTTTTCACTAACGGCTCGCCACACTACCAGGATTAAAAAAATCCGCTCCGTGGAATAAGCACAAACAAACGGTTACTTCCGATGCCTTTTGTCTTGTCCTGTGAAGGCAAAAAGTGTTTTAACCCACAACTATCCTTATTCTTCCGGCTTCCTCCTCCCCCGATCCTGGTAGGGCTAAAAACAGCGCCCTGTGTAGAGTTTCGCTCGAAGGCAGATCGTCACAGACACCTGCCCACGCCTTAGTGGGAGCAGGAGTTTTAAGGCCGGGCTTAAAGGCCCATTACTTAGAACGCCCCCCTGCTATGACCTCGTTTCTCGTATTTCACAAAGAACTGAATCGCTTTTCGCCCCCGCGAAACCCAGCTGAAGAAGCCTCTTTAGCGGGCTTGAAAGAAAAAGGGCATTTGCTGCCCCACCCTTGGAGCACCCGAACGACGCCTGGCTGTTTAGGACCAGCTCAAGGAGGTGGCCCTGCGAAAAAAGGTTGGCTTATTGTCTTGGCAACGCTCGTCATCGGCTTTGTCTGGCCGGCGACACCATTACGCGCCCAGTTCGTCTACGTGGCAAACCTTAACAGCAACAACATCTCGGCCTACAGCATCGTTGCCGACGGCTCCCTGACACCGGTCCCAGGTTCGCCCTTCAAAGCGGGGAGTAGGCCCCAATCAGTGGCGCTGCATCCAACGAACAAGTTCGCCTACGTGGCAAACGACGGCAGCAACAATATCTCGGCCTACAGCATCGCTGCCAACGGGGTCCTGACGCCGATTCCAGGTTCGCCCTTCAAAGCGGGGCTGGGTTCCGACTCAGTGGCCGTGGATCCAACGGGCAAGTTCGCCTACGTGGCTAACCAGGGCGACGACACCGTCTCGGCTTACAGCATCGGCGCCGATGGCTCCCTGACGCAGGTCACAGGTTCGCCCTTCGCAGCGGGGGACACTCCCGGCTTCGTGGCCGTGGATCCAACGGGCAAGTTCGCCTACGTCACGAACTACAACGGCGCCAACGTCTCGGCCTATAGCATCCGGCGCCAACGGGGCCCTGAAACCGGTCAAAGGTTCGCCCTTCGCAGCGGGGACCCAGCCCCCATCAGTGGCCGTGGATCCAACGGGCAGGTTCGCCTACGTGGCTAACGCTAGGAGCGCCAACGTCTCGGCCTACAGCATCGCTACCAACGGGGCCCTGACGCCGATTCTAGGTTCGCCGTTCACAACGGGGGGCTTCCCCTGGTCAGTGGCTGTGGATCCAACGGGCAAGTTCGCCTACGTGACAAACCAGGGCGACCACACCGTCTCAGCCTACAGCATCGCTGCCGACGGCTCCCTGACGGTCCCAGGTCGGCCCTTCGCAACGGGGACGCTGCCCGAATCAGTGGTTGTGTATCCGTCGGGCAAGTTCGCCTACGTGGCAAACTCTGGGAGCGACAACGTCTCGGCCTACAGCGTCCGAGCTGACGGAGCCTTGACGCCGGCAGGTTCACCCATCGGAGCGGGCAGCTTTCCCATCTCAGTCGCTATTACCCGTTTTGTGCCTTTCACCTCTTCCTTCGCTCAGCTCGAAATTGCGAAGGGTAGCTTCGATCTAAACGAATACTTCAGCCTGGGTGCGAATAGCAGTGGGATTAAACCCCTCAAGGAAAACGTGACCCTGCAGATCGGCACCTTCTCTATACTGATTCCGGCAGGTTCCTTTCAGTCGGCTCTTGACGGAAGTTTTGCGTTTAAGGGGATCGTCGACGGAGTAATTTTAGACGCTCGGATTGTGCCGCTCGGCTACCACGATTTCCAATTCGAGGCGCTGGGCACAGGCGTAGACTTGACCGGCCTCACCAATCCAGTCAGCCTGGTATTGACCATTGGTACTAATATCGGCGCCACCCCCGTGATAGCGCAATTTAAGTAATCAGCAGGCGCACTTCAAGAAACCGAGCTGACCCCAAAGAGGCTTAGTAGAGCTTAGGGTCACGTCCTAAGGGCGTGCTGCCAAAAAGACACCGAAATAATGTCGTTTTTATGGTTACAGATCGGTAGTGTATGGGGTCATTCACAAGAAGGTGCCGATTGACAGAATGATCAGAGCAATCGTCCGACCAGCTCCCTTTTCTTCCGCAGAACTATCCATTTTCTGATTTCGCTAGCGCTGCAAGCCCGGGCTGCTGGTTAGTGGCGACGTTCGCTGTTGAGAAGGCGCGAAACGCAAAACGCGGCTAAGATTGTCCTTTGCTTGTAACCTCCCTGGAATCAGACTAGCTGTTCGATGAAACTTTTCGCGATTGCCAACCAGAAAGGCGGCGTGGGTAAGACGACCACAGCCGTGAACCTTTCGGCCTGCTTAGCCGAGAAAGGCAAGCGCGTTTTACTCATCGACCTGGACCCTCAGGCCAACGCCACCAGCGCTATCGGCTTTGAAAACGGCGTCGGCAACAGCATTTATCCCGCGCTCATCGGTTATGCCAGGGTCGAAGACAAAATTGCCGTTACCCGGTACAAAGGACTCTCGTTAGTGCCGGGGGATCTCAATCTGGCCGGTGCCGAAGTCGAGGTGGCCCGCCTCGAGGATCATCTGACCCGGTTACGAGCCGTGACTCGGGCGATGTTGACCGAGAGCGTTTTCGACTACGCTTTTCTCGATTGTCCTCCCTCTTTGGGGATCCTCATGACCAACGCCTTGGCTGCAGCCGACCAGCTGATCATTCCGCTGCAATGCGAATACTTCGCGCTGGAAGGTCTTTCCAAGATTGTTCATGTCATCGACCAAATCCGGGCGGTGAATCCGAATCTCACGATCGCGGGCATCGTGATGACGATGTTCGATGGCCGGACCAATCTCAGTCAACAGGTCGTCGACGAGGTGCGTAACCACTTCAAAAAGCTGGTTTTTCAAACCATCATCCCCCGCACCGTTCGCCTAGGTGAAGCGCCCAGCTTCGGCAAACCGATCATCGAATATGAACCGAACGGCATCGGCGCCACCGCCTATCGAGCGCTAGCGGTTGAATTTTTGCGCCGGGAGCTCGGCCACGAACACTTCGCCGATACTCAGGGACTGGCGGCCATCTGAGGCTACAATCCTAACCGCGAATGGACGCGAATTAACACGAATCTAAGACGCGGAGAAGAATCTAACCACAGATGGACGCAGATGGACACAGATAAAGAGGTTTATCGAAGTGAGAGAAGCGTGAGCTGGCAATAAATTCGTCGTCGCTCCTAGTACTGCGCTTCCTTGACGTCATCTGCGTCCATCTGCGGTTCAATCTCTTCGCCCTGATTTGCGCTCGGGATATAGCGTCCCTTACCCGGCGCCAATATTCGTGTTTATTCGCGTCTATTCGCGGTTAAATTTGTTTGCCCTACTAAATAAGTAGGGTATATTAGCTGTATGAAAGTGTTCCCCCGTGATTCCACGCTGCTGGCAGCCGAGAGCTGGAACCACTCTTTTCGGCTTACCGTGGCTGGCTTGGTCAGCCGGACTTTGCAGTTTTCGTTGCCGGATCTTCGCTTGAATTTTGGTGAGCGCTCATTCGACTGCTCGCTCGGAGATCGGTTTTCGGTGGGCGAGAAATCGTGGCTTGGGTGTTCTCTAAACGAGCTCCTCGAATTCGCCGGAGTGTCAGGTCAAGCCCGCCATATCGAGTTCGTGGGTTCGCCATCTGAGCCGGATGGGGTCCGCTCCTTTTCAGTGCCGGTCACAGACCTTGAGCATGAGGAAATTGGGTTGGTTTGGGAACGGGACGGAGAATCTCTTTCAGCCGAACACGGTGGCCCGCTGTTGGCGTTGCTACCAACACTAGAAGGCTATCGAACATTGGCGGGTGTAACCCGGATCAATCTCGTGATTATTCCGTGCTCGACCAGTCGTGGCGGAACGACCCCGGCCTTAGCAGCATAGTTGGGGGCCTGGAGCGGTTCTGAGGGCAAGCCCGCTCCGGGTCAGGGGGCTTTTGGGGTGAAAGGTGATTGGTGAGTAGTGATTGGTGGTCACCTCTCGAGCGGCGACTCGGGGTGGCGACAGCCTCTTCACCAATCACTTTTCACTAATCACCTTTCACCGGATTTTACCCACGCCTGAATTGCATCTTCCTAAGCTCGGAATAACCTGCAACGCATATGTCGTTCCGCCGGGCTGTCGCTGTTGCCATCTCTTCTCTCCTTTCCCTAAGCGTTGCTCATGCCGCCGATTTCCGAGGTGCTTGGGTTGCTTCCGTCTACAACCTGAATTTCCCAACTAGACCTGGTCTCCCGGCTGAAGAACAAAAAAGGCAGATCGCCGGCATCGTCGAAGCAGCTAAGCGAATGGGGCTAAACGCCCTAATGGTTCAAGTGCGACCGGAAGGAGACGCGTTGTACCGATCCGACTTGGAGCCTTGGAGCCGCTTTCTGACCGGGGTTCAAGGTGAGTCACCGGGATACGATCCACTCGCGGTTTTTCTAGAAGAAGGTTCTCGTCTCGGAATTTCGATTCACGCTTGGATTAACCCGTATCGAGCCGCTACCAACGCGGGGGAACCCCACGCCTCAACCCATGAAGTGTATCAAATGAGGAGCGCTGTCCGCCGTGTGGGATCGTCACTCTGGCTTGACCCAGGAGACCCAAGCGTGCGCCGGCATGTGGCAGCCGTGGTGCGAGATCTCCTGGATCGATACGCAGTCGCCGGCGTCATCCTCGACGATTATTTCTATCCTTACCCGTCCCATGCGAACCCTCGTGGCTATTTTCCCGATAGCGCCACCTATGCTCGATATCGATCCGAGGGCGGCACCCTCAGCCTGGATGACTGGCGCAGGCATAATGTGGATCTACTCATCAGCGAATTGCACGAGACTGTGAAATCGGTCCGGACGCACGCTCTCTTTGGAGTTAGCCCGTTTGGGATTTATACCCGTGGAGACCCAGCCTCCGTTCACGCCGAACTCGATCAATATCGGGATCTTTACGCCGATCCGGTAAAATGGATCCGCGAAGGTTGGGTCGATTATCTTTCGCCTCAGCTCTATTGGCGGGACGGTGGTCCGCAAAGTTATTCGACTTTGCTGGCTTGGTGGCGCAGTTCGAGCGTAAACCCGGGCGGAGTTCCCATCTATCCGAGTATCACCTTGGATAAACTCTCGAGTTGGCCCACCAGCGAGATCGCGCGACAACTCGGCTTGGAGCGAGCCATTAAACCGCGCGCCGACGGAGGTTTCATTCTTTGGAACATGGGACCTTTGGTGACCAATCGAAGAGGGATCGCAGGCGTGATCGAGAGAGGCTCCGGCAATCCGGTTGCGGAAGCCCATTAGCACCGGGCTGAATGCCCTTCGTCCTCGTCCTCATCGTCGTCCTCGTCCTCGAAATCGGGCGTGGGGAACGGCCGAATAGCGTTTTTCCAGAATGAGCTTGAAAAATTGAATCCGTGCTGCGGAATTCGTTTTTCGAGGACGAGGACGAGGACGAGGACGAGGACGAGGACGAGGACGAGGACGAGGACGAGGACGAGGACGAGGACGAGGACGAGGACGAGGACGAGGACGAGGACCGGAATGTGCAAAACGGCGATCTGTGCTTAAGGTAGCGTTATTACACTATGGATCTCGTACCTTTAGGTAACACAGGATTAAAAGTCTCGCGGATTTGTTTGGGGTGTATGAGTTATGGCACCTCGAAATGGAGGGATTGGGTGCTTGATGAGGAAGCCTCGTTCCCTTTTTTTGGGCAGGCTCTCGACGCTGGAATCAATTTTTTCGATACCGCCGATATCTACTCGAACGGCGTCAGTGAAGAAGTCACCGGTCGGGCGCTGAAGAAGTTCGGAGTACCGCGCGAGGAAGTGGTGATCGCCACCAAAGTGTTCAGTCCGATGGGCCCGACGCTCAATCAACGTGGCACCTCAAAAAAACATATCCGCCACGCCATCGACGCGAGCCTGCGACGCCTGGGGGTCGATTACGTCGATCTTTATCAGATTCATCGTTACGACCAAACTACGCCAGTGGAAGAAACCCTGGAAGCTTTGACCGATGTGGTTACCCAAGGGAAAGCGCTGCACATCGGCGCTTCCAGTATGTGCGCGTGGGAGTTCGCAAGATTTCTGTACGCAGCCGACGCCCACGGTTTTGTCCGGTTCGCGACCATGCAGAACCATTACAATCTGATCTATCGGGAAGAAGAGCGGGAAATGATCCCACTTTGCCAGGCAGAAAAGGTCGGGATCATCCCTTGGAGCCCGTTAGCCCGCGGTTTTCTAGCCGGTAATCGCAGCCGGGGCGACAAAGGTGAAACGGTCAGAGCGAAGAGCGACGATTTCGCTCATCGTTTGTATTATCAGGAATGCGATTATGTCGTTGTCGATCGCATCACTGAACTGGCCAAGAAACGCGGAATTCCCAACGCCCAAATCGCGTTAGCCTGGATGTTACACAAACCGGGGATTACCTCGCCGATTATCGGGGCCACCAAGACCCACCACATAGAGGATGCGATCAAAGCCCTGGAAGTGAAACTCACCGACGAAGAGATCAAATATCTGGAGGAACCGTACCTCCCGCATCCTGTATTGGGATTTTCGTAAGGCTTACCAGGGACGGGTTCGGCCAGGAGCCAGGAGCTAGGAGGTCGTGGGTCAGGCCGATCGCCATGAAACCGCGCAACAGAATAGCCCAGGGCTTTAGCCCTGGAAGTGGACATCAATCGGGAAGCGCCCTGAAAGGGCGCCCGAACAACTGGCCGTTGTCCCGGGATTTAACGATCGCAATTGATTTCGTCATTCCAGGGATTCAGCACCGTCGACGAAGAAAATAACGCCCATCGGTCGCCCTTTCAGGGCGGCCCATCTTTATATGTCTAACCCAGGGCTAAAGCCCTGGGCTATTGTGTTGCGCCATTTCATGGCGATCGACCTAACCCACGGCGCTCCTAGCTCATGGATCTTTCGTTGGCGAGATCGCCAACATCATCCGCTGGAATATCCTGTTGGCTCCTGACTCCAGCGCCTAAAACGCCCCTCCTCGCACAGTTGGCCGGCGCCGCCGGTTCATGAGTGTCGCTGAGGGAACCTCGCCAAAAAGACGGCGATAAGCGGCGGAGAACCGCCCGAAATGGAAAAAGCCCCAGCGCGTCGCTACGCTGGTGACGCTCACCGTATGGACATCACCCCGCAATAGATCTTGGCGAGCCGCATTCAGCCGGGAGATCTGCGACCAAGTCCGCGGGGAGATGCCGTACGCCTCTTTAAAAAGCATCTCGATACTCCGCTCGCTCATATGGGTCGCGCAACATAACGCTCGGCTACTGAATGGTTTATCCATATGCGCCCGGAGAAATCCCTCGGCCCGCCGCATCCCGAGATAGCGGTAACCGGCAAAACTTCTCTGAATTGGAGGGTCGTTGGTGCTAGCCAGCGCTCGCACAAACGCATTCACGATCTCTTCGCACAAGCTCGCCGCTCCCGGACCGGTTAGGGCGCTGGTGCTGGCGAGATCAGACAGAGCCAGTTCGACGGCTGAATGAACGCCCCGCGCGCCGTTCCGAGCCTTAAAGTTTGCGGTTCCTTTCTCCGGTAGTTCCAAGGGTTGGCCCGTCAAAATCGTGGCCACGTCTTGAAGTTCTTTCCGATCGACCAGTAGCGCCTGCCAGGTAGTTTGCGGAGAGTTCCTGAACTGAAGCTCAGCCCCTTCCGTGAAACAGAGAATTTCGTCTTTCGCCAAAGTGAACCCATTGCACCAAGCGGGCTTTTCCACCCGCGGTGTGAATCCTAAACAAATCTGGTCCTCGGAGAACTGCCCGTTGACGGCAAACGAGGGGGCGTAGTCGCCGCAGTCTAGCGAATTGTTGCCAAACATGACCCGCCGGTGCCGGACCTCAAAAGTGCCGCCTTCGAGTAGTCGATGATCGAAGCGGCCATCACGAATAACTTCTAAAAGCGTTTCTGGATCAAAAGTTTCGATCCGTCTATCCACAAAGCCACATTGCTCAGCGATTTGCATGCGATCTTTCGGAAAAAGCCAAAACCGCCGCGAGAGGCGGAGGCTGTATTGAGATCACCGCAAATCGAACCAGGCGTCAAGCCGAATCCGCGATCAGACTGCGTTTGGGACCGAGGCTAAACGCTTCTCCGGCAGCGAGAACGGCTCCAGACTTTGACTAACAGCGTCGAACAGATCGCGCGGAGCGAACGGCTTTGGTAGGTAAGTTAGACCGTCTTGCTGAAGCTCATGTTCCAGGTCCGGGTCGCGTACTCCAGTAACGACGACGATCCTGGCCCGCCAATCATGAACTTGTTCGAAATCCTTTATCTGTCGTAAAAGGAAAAAACCATCATGGTCGGGCATAATGAGATCGACCAGGACGACGTCCGGTCGCATCCTTTCCACCGCATGAATTCCTGTCATCGCATCCTCACAAAGCGTGACGGATGCACCAAAGTGAGTTAAACATCGGCCGACGACCGTGAGTATCATCGGGTCGTCATCGACTACGACGATCTTTAGAGATCCTAGAGTGCCGGGTAACATAGCGGTACCGTGAGTTGTCCTGAAGCGTTTGACTCGACAGCAGAGAAATTGCTATCGGGTATTGGGCGTAGAGGTAGTGCATCTGAGCGCTTTGCCGCAATCCGCTTTCCGAAATTCTGTGGAAATTCTTGCTTTTTATAGCGTATCCGGAGCTAGGAGCCGTGGGTCAAGGCCGATCGCCATGAAATGGCGCAACAAGATAGCCCAGGGCTTTAACCCTGGGTAAGACGTGCAAAGATGGGCCGCCCTGAAAGGGCGACCGATGGACGTTATTTTCGTCGACGGCGCTGAATCCTTGGGATGACCAAACCAAGGGCGATCGCTAAATCCGGGGACCATGGCCAGTTTGTTCGCGCGCCCTTTCAGGGCGCTTCCCCATTGTTGTCGACCCCCACCCAGGGCTAAAGCCTTGAGCTATTCTGTTGCGCCATTTCATGGCGATCGCCCTTGGCCCAGCGCCTCCTAGATCCTAGATCCTGGATCCTGGATCTTTTCCACCCGCGCTTCGCGCCACAATTGGTCCAGGAGCGATCTCAACCGCACGGCTTCTTCCCAACTGTTTGGCAGGTGTTCGAAATTGTAGCCACCACGGACCGGGCCCATTTCCGGAACCGCGATCATGGTCCGATCGGTTCCCAGGTTTCCTTCTAACCAGATGCGCATGGTCGCACGGACAAATGGCAACCAATCCATGAGTTCTTTCGTCAAGCTTCCGTCTCCGCGGGTCACGGGAACCTGACAGTGATGGCCGTTGAAAGGCCGAAAATGAAATTGGACTGAGTTCCGGACCAAGTCCGGACGTATCAAGAGACGTTCGATGTAGTTTGTTGGATCCAAATGTTTGACTACCGACATGTGGGAAAAGTCCCAAGTCATGGGGAGCAGCTTTCCGGTCTTTTGGAAATAACCGTCCGCCAACCCATACGCTTTTTCGGGTGTCTCAGTGCAGGTATCCCGGTGCACTTCAATCGCAGGCTCAATCTGCCCGATCCGGTCCGCCTCCTCCATCAACTGCAGAGTAAGGCGAAGCGCTTCATCGGGCGGTGTATCATGATCAGCGAGTTGGACATTAACGTGATGGGCTCCGGCATCCTTCTGACTCTTTAGCAGATCAGAGAACTGGGTTTCATCAGCCGACGCAAAGTAGCCAACCACACTCAACGCACGTTTCGCGGCTTCTCGGGCGTGTTCTGGTCCCAAACGGGCGGTAAACCCATCGAAGCCGGCCGCTTTCACGGCATCGAGTTGCTCTTCCAAGGACCAAGGGCCGGCCGCCGATGGATAGTCCGTGAGCGACCAGAGATTGACCACGTGAAATATTTTTGGCGTCCCCATCTTTCGTCCCCAGATATTCTAGCTATTTAGGACGTTTTCCAGATCAAAGGTCCGCCCCGACGCAATTGAGGCACCCAATCGAGGGGTAGACACCCAACCGGAGGGGCGTTGGAGATCCCTTGGGTAATGGCCATCCCCACAAAAAGCGCAACAAAATGGTTGCATGCGGAAGGATTGCGGATTATCGAAAGAGCAACCAAAGCGTTGCATATGAACAACCGCATCGAAAAACGAATCGAACTAAAGGCGCCCGTTTCCCGAGTCTGGCGGGCATTGACTGACTACCGCGAGTTTGGCGAATGGTTTGAGGTAAGATTAGATGGACCATTCGTACCGGGACAAGTCTCACGAGGTAATGTTACCTACCCAGGCTACGAGCATATTACGTGGGAAGCTACCGTCCAAAAGATTGAGCCGGAACGCTTCTTTTCCTTCACCTGGCACCCGTACGCGATCGATCCCGCGATCGATTATTCAAAAGAGCCGACCACCTTGATCGAGTTCAGGCTCGAACCCAAAAACAACGGCACCGTTCTATTCCTGACCGAATCAGGGTTTGATGCGATTCCGAAAGAGCGCCAATTCGAAGCCTTCAGAAAAAATGATGAGGGTTGGACCGAGCAGATGACGAATATCGAAAGTCACCTGGAGCAGCACCCCTAGTTGGAGCTCGACACTCTATGGCTCGAGGTACTAGCCGTCGGGTTGGGCTGAAGATACGGGCATCGGTTTTCGCGGCGTTAGGCGCCGAAACGCGCTTGGCGCTCATCGAAAAGCTGTCGAACGGTGAAGCTCAGTCGATTTCACGGTTGGCGGAAGGCTCAACCTTAACGCGCCAAGCGATCACCAAACATCTTCGCGTCCTGGAAGACGCCGGGGTTGTTCACAGCGTCCACGTCGGACGCGAGAGCTTATACGAGTTCAGGTTGGAGCCGCTCAAAGAGCTTCAGTCTTACCTCGAACGCGTTTCGGAGCAGTGGGATGAGGCTCTGGGGAGGTTGAAGAGGTTTGTGGAGCGATAGGGGCGAGGACGAGCACATGCTCGTCCGGGGAAGGAGCTAGGAGGCGCTTCGCGAATAGCCAATAGCCAAGCCCCAAAAGACTTAACCGCGAATAGCCGCGAACCAAAAAACAGAACCTCAACCGCAGATGGACACAGATTGACGCAGATAAGCGGAAAGGCCAACCTCATCGACACAAGAAACCCCTGCAACGCAGTCCACTAAGGTCCACCAGACCCGCTCCGTCCGCCAATAGCTCGGCACCCGACCCCGTTTCCCCCCAGCCCGGCGGACCCTAACCTATCTGCGTTTATCTGTGTCCATCTGGCGGCCGGCCTCGCCCAGCAGCTCAGCTGCCGCGCGGTCGACGCTCGGTTGGTATCGGAACAACCCTGGCTCGCCACGCTCTAGAGCGAAACCCAACCTCAAGTGGTAATCTGTGTAATCTGCGTAATCTGCGGATATTTAAACCTTCCGGCCGAGCGTGTGCCATCTGGATCCCTGCTCAGTTTGCATCGGAACAACCCTGACTCGCCACGCCCTAGAGCGAAACCCAACCTCAAGTGGTAATCTGCGTAATCTGTGTAATCTGCGGTTAAACTAGGTTCCTACGGTTACGGGAGCGCCCAGCGCGGTTGGAGGCGTTGGTATTCGCTCATCGGCAGTTGCACAATCAGCGGTTTTTTTTGGGGGTCGAGCCAATGCAACAAATGAACCAGGTCACTATAGCGGATCGCCGTACATCCGGTGGTGCCGGAATAATGCGGATCCCATATATGAAGGAAAATGCAGGAACCGAACCCGGGGAGGGCTTGAGCGTTATGCTCAATCACCACACCAAGGCGGTACCGGCCTCCTACCTGAAGCATTGATTCTGAGCTGGTCCAATCCGGATGCGGAATTTTCGATCGGTCAACAATCTGATTGTAATATTTCGATCTGGGATCATCGATCGCTTCGGTGGTCGTTGTTACCTGCTTGTAAGGCAATCGGAGAAATCGGACTTGCTGCGGCGCGGCAGTGCCGAACACAGCGCCGAATCGAAAAACACCAGCCGGCGCTTTTCTATCCCCTTCCCGCTTTTGAGGTTGGCCGGGCTCACCAGCACCGTGGACGCCAATACCCCAAGCCAGTCCGTGCTGGCCGATAACCGCAGGGAAAGGCTGGCCATGCGGCTGCCAACGATATCCGTCGCCCATGCTCCGCTGGTAGAGGCGAATCGTCGCGTTGACGTCATCCCAACTTTTTGTCGCAACCGTTACCAGCTGCTCACACGAAGCCAATTCGGGGATACTCGATGCCAGCTTCAACGGAGGATTGGAGGCGGAAGCCAAGCCCATCCTCGCAACGCACATGCACACAAAAAGCGATGCCGGCAAAACCGGCGATGGAAAACGAAGCATGGGCCAGTGAACTGATTTGAGTAACCGATAACGAATAGATCTACAGATTCGGGGGTGATTCCTAGCATCGCCACAAAAGTCTTTTACCCGATGGGAGACACTCCAAACCAGCGCGGAACTTCGAAGAAACACATCCGGCACGCGATCGATGCGAGCCTGCGGCGTCTCGGCGTTGACTACGTCGATCTCTATCAGATCCATCGTTACGATTCCACAACTCCAATCGAAGAAACATTGGAAGCCTTAACCGGTGTGATCAAACAAGGGAAGGCGCTGTATATCGGAGCTTCCAGCATGTATGCCTGGGAATTCGCTAAATTAGCTCGTCCCTACCGAACCTCTAACCACGCGATTCAAATCTCTTCAATCCGAATACAGGCCGCTAACCGGTTGTCTTCTTTTCGCACCAGTTCGGGAATCTGCTTTTTACATTCCGCGATTGCGAAAGGGCAACGCGGATGAAAACTGCAGCCCGCTGGCGGATTTAGCGGCGACGGAGGATCGCCTTGGAGAATGATCCGTTGGCGTTGTCGCTCCAACTGCGGGTTTGGAATTGGAACTGCGCTAACTAACGCCCGGGTATAAGGATGCAAAGGATGATCGACCACTTCACTGGCGGGGCCGATCTCCACCAGCTTACCTAAATACATGACCGCGATCCGATCGGAGATGTATTTCACTACGGAAATATCGTGAGAAATGAAGATCATGGTCAGCTCCATTTCCCGGCATAACTTCAGGATCAAATTCAAGATCTGGGATTGAATCGATACATCGAGAGCCGATACCGGCTCATCGGCAATCACGAGCTTCGGGTTAGGAGCCAGCGCCCGAGCGATCGCGATTCGCTGCCGCTGGCCTCCGGAGAATTCGTGTGGATATCGCAGCATCTGGTTCGGAGGTAATCCAACCATCCGCATTAACTCCGCGACTTTCGTCACCATTTCCTTGCCCCGGTATTTCTTCCGAGTCTTGATCGCTTCGGACAATGTATCGAAGACCGTCATCCGGGGATTGAGCGACGCGTAAGGATCCTGGAAGATCATTTGAAAGTTGACTCGGGAAGCCCGCACCGCGCCGAAACTGAGTTGCGACAGTCCCTTTCCCTCCAAGTAAACTTCGCCATCCGAGCAACGAACGAGTTGCATGATCGTCCGAGCCAGCGTCGATTTGCCGCATCCGGACTCGCCGACTAACCCGAGGATTTCTCCTTTCTGCAGCGCGATGTTGATACCATCTACGGCTTTGACCGATCCGACTTGGCGGCGCGCAAAAAATCCGCGGTAGATTGGAAAATGGGTCTTTAGGTTTCGGAGATCGAGAAAAGCGCTCATACAGCGGCAAGGACAGGCTTCAACCGCAGGTCAGTCACCTCGCCTTGAAGTACGCGCAAACAAGAGGTGGTGTGACCTGGGATCGGTTCTTCCAAAGCGGTATCGGTATTCCGGCACAGATTCGCGACAAAAGGACACCGCGGCGCGAATGAGCAACCCTTAATAGCCCGGGAAAGATCAGGCGGGGCTCCGGGTATGGTAAACAGCGGTTCGCCTTTCCGATGCAGAGCCGGGATCGCTTGTTGCAATGATGAGTTATAAGGGTGCAGCGGTGAGCTAAAGAGATCGTCCGTAAAAGCGGACTCTACGATTCGGCCGGCGTACATGACGTTCACTCGACGGCAAAACGAGGCCACAACACCGAGGTCATGAGTAATGAAAATGACGGCTGTTCCCAATTCCTGTTGGCGCCGGCGAATAAGTTCGAGGATTTGAGCTTGCACCGTGACATCCAGCGCAGTGGTGGGCTCGTCGGCAATCAGGACTTCCGGTTGGTTGATCAAAGCCATCGCGATCATTACCCGTTGCCGCATGCCTCCGGAAAACTGGTGGGGATAAAGGTTGACCCTTCTCCCGGCATCTTGGATCCCAACCTCTTCAAGGCTAGCGATCCCTCTTTTCAACGCGTTGCGCCGGCTCATCTTTTCGTGAACCAGTAACGGCTCTATCAGCTGATCCGATACCCGGAGGTACGGATTAAGCGATGTCATCGGGTCCTGGAAAATCATGGAAATACGTTTGCCGCGAATCCGGCGAAGGTCGCCTTCATCGCAATCCAGGAGATCGATCCCGCCGAATCTAGCGACGCCTGACTCAATGCGTCCCGGCGGTCGAGGAATTAATCCGAGAATGGAATTACAGGTAACCGATTTGCCAGAGCCCGACTCACCGACAATCCCCAAGGTCTCGCCTTCTTCCAACGAAAACGAGACACCGTCAACGGCCCTCACCACACCCGCTCGGGTGTAGAAAAAAGCGCGCAGATTTTCTACCTCAAGTAATGGCATGGAGACTTCAACCGCGAATGGACACGAACAAACGCGAATAAAATTTAAGAACAGAAACTAAACCGCAGATGGACACAGATAGACTGGGATTCGATCGACGTTCATGGTGTGGTTGTTCGGGAGTTATCTGCTCGCGAGAAATCAACGGAAATCCCGTCGGCCAAGCAGGGATCTTCGTTTTATCTGCGTCCATCTGTGGTTAAGTCTCTTCTCTTCGCGTTTATTCGTGTCCATTCGCGGTTAAGTTTTGTCTCTTCTCTTCATTCGCGGTTAATCTTTGGCTGATTTGGGGTCCAGAGCATCTCGCAGGCCATCACCTAAGAAATTAAGGGAGAAGAGGGTCAGGGAAAAGAAGGCGGCGGGGATCCATAGTAACCACGGACTGGTTTGAATGGCGCTGGCGCCGGCATCGATCAGGACACCCCAAGAACTCATGGGCGGGGGAACACCGAGACCGAGAAAGCTGAGCACAGCCTCCAGCAACATTACGTTCGGCACGGTTAAAGTGGCGTAGACAATGATCGAACTAGCCACGTTCGGTATCAGATGACGAAACAGTATACGTGGCCCGCTGAGGCCCAAAGAAACCGCGGCTTCAACGAACTCCTGGTGCTTAAGCGAAATAATCTGACCGCGAACAATTCGCGCCATCGTCAGCCATTCCACCGCGCCGATTGCAACAAACAGTAGAATAAAATTACGCCCGAACATCACCATCAGTAGAATGACGATAACGGTAAATGGAAGCGCGTAGAGGACGTCGACAGTCCGCATCATCACATTGTCGATTTTGCCGCCTACAAAACCGGCGGTGGCGCCCCAAACGACCCCGATCAAAACCGAAACCAAGGTCGCCGCAAAACCAACTGCCAAGGAGATCCGGCCACCGACCAGCACGCGGCTCAAAAGATCGCGACCGAGCGAATCGGTACCGAAAAGATGGCGTTCCTTTGACGGTGCGTAACGGATGTTCCCGGCGGTGTACTCATTTCCACCGGCGAGCTTTTCGACGATGACTTTCCGTTCCGGTCTAGGTAATTCCACGAATTCGTCCTCGATGTTACTGAGAGCGAGAGACTCCTGCTTCACGCTACCGTTTTTTAACGTCTCGATTCGCGAGATAATTTTATCCAGCGGCGGGCTGGCTTTCAGCGGCAGATCAGTGTCCTCGTACCGGTAACCGGTAAAGAACGGTCCCAAAACGCAGATACAAATCATGAACAAGAAAAAACCCAAACCGAATAGCGCGAGGTGATTCTTTTTTAGACGGAACCAGGCGTCGCTCCAGAGCGAAGTACCTCGAATCAGCTCGGTCTCCGGCGCCGCCGTGGTAATTAGTGTTGTCGACATTGGGCTTTAGCGGCGAGCGCGAGGATCCATGGCCAATTGCAGCACGTCTGAGACCAAATTGAAAAACACGATCAACGCTCCATAGAAAACGACGGTCCCGAAAATCAATGGATAGTCCCGGTTGAAAACGGACTTGATAAACTCTTGACCTAGACCAGGCACGTTAAACACCTTTTCCACTACAAACGAGCCCGTGATAAGTCCGGCAAAGGCCGGGCCTAGAAATGCGACCACCGGGAGCAGGCCACCTCGCATAGCGTGCTTGAAAATTATCTGATAGCCGGGAACTCCTTTCGCTTTGGCGGTGCGGATAAAATCCTGGTTGAGAATGTCTAACATGCCTCCTCGTGTCAGACGCGCGACATACGCGGAATAGAATAAACCGAGAGTGACCGCCGGCATTACCATGGGCGGGAATGGCGTGTAATCTAACCCGTACCAACCGCTGACCGGGGCCAAGTGCAGCGTTAAGCCAAAGACTAAGGCGAGGATAGGACCCATGACGAACGTCGGAAGGCAGATCCCAGCCATAGCGACCGACATTGGCAGATAGTCTAAGATTTTGTTTTTGTTGACGGCCGCGACAGTGCCCGCGGTAACGCCAATGACCAGAGCGATGGCCAAAGCCAGACTGCCGATCTCTAGCGAGATCGGGAATGCCCGCAAGATAACTTCATTGACGCTTTCCGTCGGATAACTGTAGGAAGGGCCGAAATCTAACCGAACGACTCTCTGCAGATAACCGGCGTACTGCTCCCAAAGCGGTTTATTAAGGCCGTAGTATTCATTGAGCTTTTGAATCACCTCCGGCGAAGCTTGCCGTTCTGCACTAAATGGACCGCCGGGCGCCTCCTTTGATAAAAAGAAAGTGAGAGTGAGCAGGATCCAAAGGACTGGAATCAACTGCAGTAACCGCCCAACGATAATCTTGATCATCGCGGTAGGGACGAGCTCCCGCTCGTCCGTAGTGACCGCGGGGAAAAAACAAACCCTGGATAAGCCCGGACGAGCAGGAGCTCGTCCCTACCGAGGCGTTCGCCGAATATTCCCATAGCCTTCATTTCGGTACCGAGTTGTTCTCGGCGCTTTCCAAATCGATGTACTTGTAGTTGTGATCGTCCAGCGCTAGCGGATACCAGTTCTTGACGCTGGGATCGAGAAGATAAAAGCGAGTGTACCAATAAACACAAAGGACCGGTGGTTGGCTCATCAAGAGCCGCTCCGCGTCGTGGAGGATATCAAATCGCTTTAGCGGATCACCGGTCTGCGCGGCCTGATTTATCAATTGATCATAAGTTGGATCGCTCCAGTGAGTGTCGTTGTTACCGTTTCCAGTTGTCCAAATAGTCAGAAACGTGACTGGATCCATAAAGTCACCGATCCATCCGCCCCGAGCCATGTCATAGTTAATCGTATTCTGACTTTGCAGATAGACCTTCCATTCCTGATTTTCGATGCCGACATCGATGTTAAGCTCCTGCTTCCACATTTGTTGAATCGCTTCCGCGATTACTCGATGTGCCTCGTGAGTATTGATCAGAATGTTGAACTTAGGGAAACCTTTCCCGTTCGGATAACCGGCTTCGGCCAACAACTGCCGAGCACGCTCCGGATCAAACTGAATTAGATCGAGCGGCTCATAACCGTCCATGCCTGGGGGCACCATACCGGTCTCAGGGCGCTGCTTGGCTCTCGTAATGTCGGTAACGATTTCCTGCCGGTTGACCGCCAGATTCAGCGCTAATCTGACCTTCGGATTATCCAAAGGTTTCCGCGCCGTGTTCAGACGGTAGAAGTAGTCTGCCAAATACGGATCAATCCGAATCAGCTCAGGATGTTCGCGCCGATAGTAAGGAACCCTATCCAACGGAACGTCCAACGTTTTGTGCAGTTGGCCTGCCTCAAAGGCGCGCTCGGCCGTATCGGAGTTCTCGATTGAATAAAAGTTGATCCCGTTCAGCTGGACGGTTGCCGCATCCCAGTAAAGCGGGTTGCGGACCACCTCAATCACATCGTTCTGCCGCCAGGTCTTAAGAAGAAACGGGCCGGTGCCAACGTAATTTTCAGGGGTAGTCCACTTAGTATCACGCTCATCCATTCTGCCGAACTTCAGAATGGTCGGCATATGAACCGGAAACCAAGAAGTGTGCAGAATAGCGGATAAGAAATAAGGAGTTGGCCCGATCAGTTCGATCCTGAGGGTCTGAGGATCAACGGCATGAACGCCGACCTGGTTAAAGTCGGTAATCTTTTGTTCGTAGTAATCCTTAGCTCCCTTCATAATGAAGAGAGCGTCAGAATAGACCGCGCCCAAGCTAGCCGTGAGCATACGCCGGTAAGAATCGACGAAATCCTGCGCCGTTACCGGATCGCCGTTCGACCACTTGGCATTATCGCGAATGTGGAAGGTCCAGATCGAATAATCGTCATTGTGATCCCAACGATCGGCCAATCCTGGCACCTCTTTTGCCTGGTCGTACTCGTCATGTTCTACCAGGCCGTCCATGAGCGCATCGATGATGTGGTGCTCCGTTTCGCCTTGGGCCAACTGTGGATCCAAGGTCTGCGGCTCCGACCCTTCCGTGATGAGCAGGATTTTATGCCGGTTAGCTTCTTCCAGCGTCCGGCTCGCCGCTAAGGCGGTTGAATTGGCGGCAAAAAACAGCCCGACAATTCCAACCCCGAATGCCCAAAAAGCCACCGGCTTCATTACATAGTCCCGGACTCGATGCCGACCTTTTTGAGGAAAGGTTGCAGCGACTGTTTGCGACCCAGGAAACGCTCCACCGAGTCAGTGACGTCCCGAGAATTGCCCACGGCGTAAATATCATCTCGCAACCGGCGCCCGACCGTGGTGTCAAGAAAGCCGTTCTGAGATTTTTGAAAGACGGAGGCCATATCGGCGGCGATAGCGTCAGCCCAGGCGTAACCATAGTAACCGGCATCGTAGCCATCAAAGAGGTGCCCGAACGAGGCGAGCAACGCACTATCGGGATCAACCGGGAAAAATACCTCGTCGAGAATCGAATTGGCGTAACCGTTCAGATTGGCTTTTTGATCCGCGGCTAGCGGCATATGCAGCTTCAGATCCATGATGGCGAAAGAAAGTTGCCGGCGATACCAGGAGGCTTTCGTCGCTAGATCTGCTTGTTTCAGCTTGGCCAAAATCTCCGCCGGAATCTTTTTCGTGGGATCCCGATAATCGGCAGCGAAGCTATCCAACACGTTCTTATCCCAGGTGAAATACTCGAGCATCTGGGAAGGTGCTTCGACGAAATCCTGCGGCACGTTCAGCCCGGAAAGACTCGCGTAGTCAACCGTCGTCAGGATCGCATGCATCGCGTGACCGAATTCGTGAAAGATAGTGGTCACTTCCTGATGATCCAGCAACGAAGGCGCGTCCGCCGAGGGAGCCGGAAAATTACAGATCAGTTCCGCCGTCGGCCGTTGATATTTTCCGCTAGCCAAAAGTTTGCCGTCTATCCCGGAGAAAGTGGCGAAATGATTGTATTTTCCGGTGCGCGGGAAGAGATCCATGTAAAGCAAACCGAGCGGTTCGTTCGTGGCCGCATCAACGATCGCGTAAAGCTTGAGGTCATCCACATATTTGGAAGGTGGATCGACCGGCTCGATTTTGATCCCGAAGATCCGTTCATAGACCGAGAACATCCCCTGAAGTACGCGATCCATAGGGAAGTAAACGCGTAGGGCCTCTTCATCGATCGCATATTTCTGCTTCTCCAGTTGGTTAGAAACGAAGTACCAATCCCAATCGTACAAATCCGGATCGGTGTTGCCAGGAAACCCGGCTTTGATTTTCTTGAACTCGGCGATCTCTTCATCGTACTTCGGCTGGAGACCTGACTTCAGCTTATTCAAGAAATCGAGGGCGTTGGCTCCGGTTTTCGCCATCCTGGTTTCGGTTTGATAATCAGCCCAGGATTGGTAACCGAGGAGTGATCCGACCTGCGCACGCAAACCAATTACTTTGGCGGCAATCGGAAGATTTTTATCTTTAGCTCGAGAGTCGCGCGCGACGCACAGTTTCTTTCGCGTCTGTTCTTTAACGCAATTCGAAGCGACGATCGTGAACTGAGGAGCGACGTTCGCATCCACCGTATATTGATCGTCTCCGGTTTTGACCTGGGCGAGGAAGTTGTCGGGGACACCTTCCAGATCAGCCTTGGAGAAAGTGAGTTTGGCGGAAGCGTTATTGCTGTTCACCGCAAACCGCGTATCCAGGAAGGCAATCTCTTTACGCAAACTCTCGACCTGCTGCTGCTTCGCATCGTCGAGCGTGAGGCCGGCTCGCTTATAATCACGTAATGTGAAATCTAACAGGCGCTGTTCGACCGGCTTCAGTTGAGGTTTCGTTGCCGCATAGGCTTGGACCGAACGATAGACGTCCTTGCGATAATCAAGTCCTACTAAGAATTCGTTTAGCTTCTGGATCCCGTCGACCGCTGCGCTCCGCATCTTAGCGTCGGGATGAGCTTGTTCGATGATATCAATCCGATGAAGCACGGTCCCTAAAGCGAACGTGATATCATCCAGCGCGCGAATCGTGTTATCGAATGTCAATTCATTAGCCGCGAGTTTACCGATGTCGTCTAACTTCTGGTTAGCCGAACTAATGGCGGCATCGACTTCGGTAGAGATTTGCTCGGGAGTCGTTTCCCAATCGAAAGCCGTGAGGACCGTATTGAATTTCGCGGCTCGGTCCTGAAGCTGAGCCAAGGTCAACTTGGCAGGTTGTGGACCGGGATTTGATTGGGCAAGGACAGCGACTGGAAATAGCAGGACGACGAGGGGCCTAAAACTGAATTTCATAGAAGATGCGATCGAGACGTAGCCAGGTCAGCGACAGGGCCCCAAATATGTATGGGAGAGCTAGGGTTGTAAAGTACCTGGTAGGGTAGGGACGAGTTCCGGTTCGTCCGTCTGGGCGTACGCGTGTATCGGCAGTTCCGCGGACGAGCGGGAGCTCGTCCCTACCGAACTACCCCTGCCCCGGCGAACTGGAGAGCTTTTGGATAGCGTCGCGCAGCTCCGCGGCTCGTTCGTAGGCCTCGTCAGCGATCGCTCGCTCTAAATCTCTTTCCATCAATTCCAACGGGCTGAGAGGAAGATTCGCTTTAACTTCGGCCAGCCATTCATTGAGAAAAGCAAGCTCGGAGCTGGTCTCAATCCATTCCGGTTGGTTGATCGAGCGATAAAAGGCTTCGATCTGATGCATCCCGCTTTCGATCACCCGGATGGCTTGCCCGACTCGGCCTCCTTGAATCTCGATGGAAGCACGCGCCCGTGTATTCATCATGATGATGTAAGGGCGAAATTGCTCAAACGCCCATCTCGCTTCTTCTTCACGAACGTGATTAGAAACGAAATCGCACACCTCGAGATTCCGATCGGTGTCGCGCACCACGTTAGGATAGTCTTGCAGCTGAAATAGGCTCAGGTAGCGATGATAATATTGCACGGCCTCCTGTTGTAAGGCAGCCAGATCAGTATCGCCCAGCTCATAGGTAGTGCTACGCGTCCGCGCCATACTAGCCTGTGATTGATGATACTGAAGCAGCGACTCGTAACCGAATGGCCGCTCGCCGTCCGGCCGGCCTTGCAATTCCATCTGGATGATACCGAGGTCAATGCGAAGCTGCAGCTTTTCCCGCCCATCGTTCCCCAAGATCTTGCGCGCTTTCACCTGTCCGGGCTCATGCGACCACCCATCCAACAAGTTGTTCAAATCCAGGTTGCTCACTCCCGCGAAATATCGAAGCGGTCAGTGAAATGTCAAAGGGGGGCTACCGGCCCCGCCGCCACAATCGCCATTCGGTGACGAGCCGTCCAAGACTGGGAGGGGAGCCGCTTTGCAGCGTGGCAGCTCTATCGGATGGCGTGTCGGCGAATGGGCGAATGGGCGAATGCGGCGCCCGGTAGCGGTCCGGCGGCTGCCGGATCCTTTACGAATAAGCGCGTCCTTTACCAGAAGGTTGGACCAACGTTTATTCGGCCAGCCACGCGCTCGGGGTTAAGGGATCCGGCAAGCTGCCCCATTTGCGTCAACATAAGGCGCAAGCCGTGGAGCGTTGCCTCGCTTGCGAGGCCGTGGTGAGCAAGGCTGACGGTCGGGGACGCGCCGCGTTTAACTGCGCTCTTGGGTGTGTGAAGAAACGGACATCGCCAATTGAGCCCTGACGAAATGGGGGCTCTGCATCACGATGACCCCCTGTTCACCACGGCCTCGCAAGCGAGGCACGCTCCATGGGCTGTCAGCCCAATGAACCTGATCCGGCAGCTGCCGGGACGGCTCCCTCGGGTTTGGGCGACGCGACGCCACGCCACCCAATACCCGTCTCAACATTGTGGCTTGCGAACGACCGGTTTTGCCTTAACTGTTTTGTCCCCACGATACCGCGTGGTGTAACGGTAACACAGCGCCCTTTGGAGGCGTTATTCATGGTTCGAATCCATGCGCGGTAGCCATTCGACGCGCTTTCAGCTTGCTCATGGCAGGCCGACCAATTGTGATTGCGAGTGCCGGGTCTTGCCACGGCCGATGGAAAGGGCGTCGAATGCCCTGAGCAAGCTGAAAGCGCGTCGAATGGGCTGTACTTCCCCGATCATCTCGATTTGCATACTCCCTGAGCGCAGATGGACTGGCGGTAGAAGCTCTCAGACCTCCCAACCCTGGAACCGCCTCCGCCGATCAATGGTTTCTCGTTCGTCTACATCCTGTTTGCGCTAACAGGACGTTCTACGTGGGAAGCGCCACCGACATCGCTAACGTCTAGAACAACACGGCGGACCCAAGGGCGCGAAGCATACGCGTGATCACCATGATGTGCGGTTGGTTTATTTTGAGGAACCGTTTCCGATCCGAGAGGCGCTCCGGCGTGAACGTCAACTTAAACGGTGGAGCCGAGCCAAGAAATTAGCTCTGATTCAAGGACAGAGTGGGATCTTAAGAGCGTTAAGCCGGTCTCGCGAGAAGAGCCTTTAAGCGCGGCTTCGTGTCCATTCGCGTCCATTCGCGGTCGTTCTTTGGTCCCCCCAGCGCGTTACCATATCGTCACATTCAACCCGTTGCCTTCCAACGCATCGTCCGCCTAGATCGTTACGAAGCTTATCTTCGCTCTGAGTGAGCTCCCACCCAACCGTTAGGGAAACGAGCGGACCATATTCGCGCACGGCTCCGGTGGACATAGACACGAGCGAAAATAAAAACGGGATCCAAACAAAAATGAAGTTAGCTATCAAACGCTCAAACAAAACGCTCAGGTTCGGCCGTTCGCGGGACGGAAGAATCCGATGTACCGCCGCGATGCTCAGCGGCGCAGTTGCTAGCATCTTGTCCCTCCCGGCCATGGCGGGAACAGACAATGTGGGAAAGGTTGAACACGTCCTCCTAATATCGGTCGACGGGATGCATCAATCCGATTTGGTTTGGTACGCCCAGACCCATCCTAAGTCGACGTTAGCATCGCTTTTGGGTCAGGGAGTCAATTTCTCCAACGCGAGCACGCCCTTTCCCTCGGACTCGTTCCCAGGAATGATCGGGCAGTTCACCGGAGGCAATCCGGCGACCACCGGTATCTATTATGATGACACCTGGAATCATGCCGTGTTCCCGATTGGGACCACAAACTGCACGGGCCCTGCCCCTGGTGCAGAAGTAGCCTACACCGAATTTGACGACATTAACCTCGGCGCGCTCGACGCCGGTCAAGGCATCGTCCCTGCTCCTGGCTCTGATCCTTGGGCAGACATTCTGCATATGACGGGAAATCCACTGAAGGTCATCAACCCGAAGAATTTGCCGGTCGATCCCGCTACCTGCCTGCCGATCTACCCGAACAAATATCTGCACGTAAACACGATCTTTGAGATCGCTCACCAACACAATTTGTTGACCGCGTGGTCTGACAAACATCCCGCCTACTTGGCAGCGTCGGGCCCGTCCGGCAAAGGCGTCGATGATTATTTTACACCAGAGATCAACAGTAGCTCGAGTGCAACCGCACCGACTGATCCAAGCCAGCCGGATTGGACAACGGACAACCTGGCCACTCAGCAATACGACAATTATAAAGTTGAGGCGGTCGTCAATTGGATCAATGGCCATCGCCACGACGGAACGGGAAACCCGGGCACACCGGCAATCTTCGGCATGAACTTCCAGACCGTGTCGACCGGCCAGAAGCTGCCGACCTCCAAAACGGAAGGTGACCCATCAGGGACCGCCACTGGCGGTTATCTCCCGGATGGCGCTACTCCAGGATTGGTCTTGACCAACGCGCTCACCTTCGTTGACCAATCCCTCAGCCAGATGGTGGCGGCGCTCGGGAACCGAGGGCTCCTCAATAATACGGCCATCATCATCTCGGCTAAACATGGCCAATCACCGATGAATCTGGCGGCGCTAAATCGAATCGATGACGGCATGATCATCAGCGCTCTTAACGCTTCCTGGAATAAGTCCCATCAGCATGGCAACCCGAACGCTAAACCTTTGGTGGCGCTAGGGACAGATGATGACGGCATGCTCCTGTGGTTCAACGATCGGTCGCCGACGGCCACCGAATTCGCGAAACAGTTCCTGACGGGTTACCACGACTCCGCCGCAAGCGTGGACGGCAAGCCGGTCACTTCTGCCGGTCTTTGGCAGATCTACACCGGCATAGCGGCGGCGCAACTCATCGGTGTTGATCAGAGTGATCCCCGGGTACCCGATGTGATCGGTCTCGCTCAATACGGAGTCGTCTACACCAGCGGTAAGGCCAAGATCGCTGAACACGGCGGTGATCACACCGAGGATCGAAATGTCCCAATCCTCGCGGTATGGCCGGGCGCCACTCCTGGTCTGAATGTCACTACCCCGGTAGAGACCACGCAGATCGCCCCGACGATACTTGAGCTGCTCGGTCTAAGCGCCGACGAGCTTCAGGCGGTCAAAATCGAGGGCACCCAGCCCCTCTTCTAAAATCGCTTAACTCATCGACTGGAGCCGGCGGCGCCGGCTCCAGTTATTTCTTCTTGCTCGGCAATGGCACGCCCTTAGAGTACGGCGTCCTGATAGGTAGCTAGGGTTCCGTCGGCTTGGAAACGAGCACGAGTCTGGACCAAGCGCTACAGAAAGCGGCCACCGCTCTGTTAAACGAGCGTAATGATCGCTGGCACCTGATGGCATAAAAGGCTCGGGGGGATCAACGATGTGGATACCTATGTGTCTGCAACCTGATACTGAATAACCCGATTTTGCGCCTTCCTGCTTCAGATGACTCCAACTATTTTTTCTCTGGTCGTTGCCGCGGCTTTTATTCATGCGTTCTGGAACATTCTCCTCAAACGCGCAAAGGGCGGACTCTCCTTTACCTGGTTCGTTTGCGTCCTCCAAAGCGTGGTCTTTGCGCCCTGGATCGTTTGGGTGATCTACACAGAAAAACCGGCGCTCGGACCGGTTGAGTGGGTTTGCATTACGGGCAGCGCTGTGATCCACATCGGCTATTACTATTTCCTGCAGCGCGGTTACCGGACCGGCGACATCTCCTTAGTGTATCCCATCGCTAGAGGAAGCGGCCCGATGTTGTCTTCCTTGGCGGCGATCGTTTTTCTTGGAGAACGCCCCGGATTATTCGGCGTTCTGGGAATCGCTGCGATCGGCGGCGGCATCTTTTGGCTAAGCGGCGGGATCGGAAAAAATGGACACCCGCAAATGAAGGCGGCGGTGGTTGCGGGTCTTCTGACCGGCGTTTCGATTGCGGGTTACACGGTCTGGGATAAATACGCCGTTAGCTCGGTGCATCTCTCTCCCGTCTTACTGGATCTGCTGGCCAATTCAGTTCAAGCCCTGCTCCTGACACCGGTGGCCTGGCAGCAACGGGAGCAGATCGCGAGGTATTGGCAGCAGAACAAAGGGGAGTTATTCGGCGTGACGTTGTTAAACCCGATCTCTTATATCCTGATCCTCACCGTGCTGACCGTCGCCCCGGTCAGTCAAATCGCTCCCATGCGGGAGATCAGTACGTTAATCGGCGCTTTGGTCGGCGGCCGTCTGTTCGCAGAAAAGCATCTGCGCCGCCGGCTGGCCGCCGCATCGGTTATCGTGATCGGGGTGTTGGCGGTGGCTCACGGGTGATCGCAGCGCCCGGGGTTTTCTGCCGCCGGCAGGGCTTTCGCCCTGTGTTGTGCTCTACCCATCGGCTGCTCATGCGCTTCAACCTAAGGGCGTAGCAGCAGGCAGCGGTATGCGCGACCCACTTCGGAGGGGAGCCGCATTAGAGACTTGTGGCCTTGGAATGAGCGATGGAATATTGGGAGCCCGGACCGAAGCACGTGTGCACAGGCGGCTGCCTATGCGGGTGGAAAAAACTAGAGGTATTACCACTCCAGCGGGTTGAACAGCGTTGGGTCCCCGGGGCGTCGCGTCTATCAGAACTTGAAAGCTACAACCATTGGAGGCGTCGACCTGCGCCTGAGCTGCAGCCCGGAATGCAACGCCCCTCCGATCTGGAGGTGGTCGCCCTTCGATCCAATCATCACCCAACGAATCTATTCGCCCTTCACTCGGCGGCGACGTCTTGTCCGCCATAGTCCCGCGCCTGCGGGACGAAGGCGGAAGGCCTGACGAGCGGGAGCTCGTCCCTACCGCAATTGTAATTGACTAGGGCTCATAGCGTTGTGCTATGATTTCGTTCCTTCTAAGAGGACCCAACTATGTCAGTTTCAACATCGTCGTCCTGGGTTTTCGACGCGGATTACCTCCAAGCTTGCAATTGCGATTACGGGTGCCCGTGTGAGTTTTCGGCTCCGCCGACACCTGGCTTTTGTGAAGGCACAGGGACGTGGCGAATTAAAACGGGTAAATGCGGGAATGTGTCGCTCGACGGCCTCTGCTTAGCTTTCGCGGCGCATTGGCCAAAGGCGATCCATTTGGGCGGCGGCACAGTAACGATCTTCATCGACGAACACGCTAGTCGAGAGCAACGCGAGGCGCTCGAGAACATCGCTTTCGGTAAGCTGGGAGGGCTTCCATTTGAGATTCTGGCAACGACCTTCTCGACCGTTCAACCCACAGAGTTTGTTCCGATTGAGTTCCACCTGGATGGGCGTAATAGCTGGACGCGAGTCGGTGAAAATATTGCCTTCAATTTAGAGCCGGTTAAAAATCCGGTCACTGGCGACCCAGAGTTTGTCCGCATTGAACATGCGACCGGATTTATCTTTCGCGGCGCAGAAGTGGTTTCGGCACGCGATATCCGGGTTTCAAGCGGCTCCATCAATTTCGGGTATACGAATAAGGCCGGTTTCGTGACCGAAGTTCATTACCACAACTAGTGTCCTGTCCCATAAATAACATGGCTTTCGTTGCGATCAAAATGGGCCGCCGGTCCGGCAGCTGCCGGACGCGAGGAGGGCGCATATCTAAATCGATACGTAACCGACGAGCAACGCGGCCGCCGGCCCATTTTCATCGCAACCCTCCGGGCCGTGGCCAGTTGGCTGTTTTTCTGCGTTGCTCACTCCTCACGTATCAATGCAGATATGCTCGTCCTTCGCGCCTTGAAAAACAGCCAACTGATCCGGCAGCTGCCGGACGAAAGCCATGTTACTTATGCGACAGGACACTGGCCGGCTGTCAGCGGTTGCGGTGACAATGGAAAAGATGATCCAGGCTGTGGCGCAGCGGGATCGTTTGGTGGTTGGCGTTGCGCTTGTCGGGATAGCCGGCGTTGCGTGGTATTACCTCGCTCACGAAGCCGAGAAGTTCGCCGCCACTGGCGTCTGTCAATGCGCGGCGATGATGATCGGCGGGCCTGATCTGGCGCCGTGGTCACCGCAGACTCTGCTGCCGCTGTTCCTGATGTGGGCCGAGATGATGGTGGCAATGATGCTGCCGGCAGTGACGCCGCTGGTTCTCCTCTTTTCGAAGGTTGCCCGTGCCCGAGCCGAGCGCGGTCAACCTTATGTTTCTACGGCATTTTTTGTTTCAGGCTACTTTGCGGTGTGGACCGCATTTAGTGTCGGCGCTGCCGTGGCGCAATGGGTCTTGCATGGCACCGCCTTGCTATCCCCTCAAATGACCGCCAGCAGTTCAATTCTTAGCGGCGCACTATTGGTTACTGCTGGCGCCTTCCAATTTTCGCCCCTAAAAAGCGCTTGCCTCGCCCATTGCCGGTCCCCCTTGACGTTCCTCATGACGAATTGGAGTGACGGGCGGACCGGGGCTTTCCTGATGGGATGGAAACATGGATGGTTCTGTACCGCTTGCTGCTGGCTATTGATGTTGTTGCTCCTGGTGGTCGGTGTGATGAATCTCCTCTGGATCGCGCTGCTTGCCCTCTTCGCGTTGTCCGAGCGGGTCGCACCGAAGGCTTGGCGCTTGTCACAGATATCAGGCTTGGTTCTGCTCGGCGCCGGGATGTGGTTGCTGGCAGCCCCGCTGTTCGGTTCTGGACGGTCGTAAGGAAGGAGCCAGGAGGATTTGTGGGAGGTGGATCAACGGAGCGAGAGCGAGCAACAGTTGGACTCGAACGACGCCCATCAGCGTAAAGGTCTCTATGGTTGGCGCCAATGGGAGTTCCCGGCTGCACGGGGTCGTCTACAGAACCGCTTCACGGTAGCTGGAGACAGGCCCGAGCTAAGCGACACGAAGTCGCTGGATCATTCTCGTGACCCAGCCTTATTTCTCCCGCAGCAAGCTGTGGCCGGTCATTTCTTTTGGCTGTGGCAGCCCGAGCATTTCCAGCAGCGTGGGCGCAACATCGGCCAAGATACCGTCGCTAAGGCTGTACCGATCAGCGTCCTTGGCTACGTACAGGAAGTGGACCAGGTTCGTGGTGTGGGCCGTGTTCGGTGAACCGTCTGGGTTACGCATTAGCTCACAGTTACCATGATCGGCGGTTACCAGGGCTTTGCCATCGAGACGAAGAATTTCTTCGATCACCTGACGCACACCATCATCGATCGTTTCCACCGCGATAATGCCGGCTTTAACCACGCCCGTGTGGCCGACCATGTCCGGGTTGGCGAAATTCAAGATCACCAGGTCATAGTCTTTGAGTCGCTTCACGACCTCACTTGTGACTTCCTTCGCGCTCATCTCCGGCTTCAGATCGTAAGTCGCCACCTTCGGCGAAGGGATGATCACCCGATCCTCGCCGTCAAACGGGACCTCAACGCCGCCATTAAAAAAGTAAGTGACGTGAGGATATTTCTCCGTTTCGGCAATCCGCAATTGGCGTTTGCCAGCATCGCTGACCACTTTGCCAAGAATCTCGTCCAGCGATTGCGAATCGAATACGACCGGACATTGGTAAGTTTCGTCGTAGACCGTCAGGGTTACGTAGTGAACTTGGATCGCGGCGCCTCGATCGAAATCAGCGAAATCGGGAAATAGGAAGGCCCGGGAAAGCTGGCGCGCCCGGTCGGCGCGAAAGTTAAAGAAAAAGACCACATCGCCGTCTCGGACCCGTTGTTGATCCGGCAGCTCGAAAATCAATGGATGGAGAAATTCGTCGGTCTCGCCGATCTCATACCGCTCACGAACAGCGGCTACGACGCCCGAATGGCAGTGTTCACCTTTCCCCCAGACGATCGCATCCCACGCCAGCTTGGTCCGATCCCAACGTTTGTCCCGGTCCATCGCGTAGTACCGGCCTATTACCGTTGCGATCTTGGCGCCGGTATCGGTGATGCCGTTCTGAACCGTTTTCAGATATTCAGCGCCTGCGGTGGGCGACGTATCCCGCCCATCGGTAATGGCGTGAACCAGAATATCTTTGACTCCGGCACGGGCAGCGGCCTGAACCAGCGCCATTAAATGATCTTGATGGCTGTGCACGCCGCCATCTGAAACCAGGCCGAGAAAATGAAGCCGAGATTTGGTCGCTTTAGAGAATGCATCGGACAGGACCGGACTCTTTTCGATCTCACCATCTTCGATCGCCTTGTTAATGCGGGTGAGATCCTGATAAACGATGCGGCCGGCGCCCAGATTCAAGTGACCGACTTCAGAATTGCCCATCTGGCCTTCGGGCAGGCCCACATCCAGGCCGCTCGCGCTTAAGCGGCTCATTGGATAAGTCTGGTAGAGTTGGTCGTGAAACGGTGTACGAGCCAGGAGCGTCGCGTTGCCGTCAGCTTCGGCGCCTTCTTTACCGTGAGGATTGATCCCCCAACCGTCTCGAATGATCAGAACAACAGGTTTAGCCATGAGCTAGAGGAAATTCTCACGCAAAGCCGCAAAGAATGAAGACTCTGAATTGAACAGAAAAGCACAACACAAGTTCGGTCAGAAAAATTCACCACAGGGACACAGAGAACACGGAGATAATTTGAAGTTTTTTAATTCTCTCAGTGTCCTTTGTGTCTCTGTGGTGAAATACGCCTTAACGTTTCGCGGCTTTAGCAGCGTTCTTCTTGCGCTGGATATAGTCACGACGACGACGGCGTTTTTCTACCTTGTTGATCTGCTTTCCCATGGCGAAGCCCTTACGTGTAGAGGCTGTGGATGTCAAATCACCAAACGCCGTATGTGGCGCGTCCGAGTCGCCACCACCCATCAGGTAGGGCGAAAATCTCGGCGCGCCCGTCGGTTCTTTTATCCATATGTGCACACGCGCCGGATTTGAGCCACACCGCGGGCGTTGCCTTGTCCAGGGCGTGCGAATTTAGGGCAAAGCGAAACCCAGCGAGGTGGTACCCGCGCGGTGTGGCTCAAATCCGGCGCGGGAAACCCGGCGATAAAATCCTATCCAGGGCGCGCCGAGATTTTCGCCCTGCTATGGGGGTTGTCAAACTACCGGAGAAGGTGGCAGCTAGGTTTTCATTTTTAATGCGACGTTAGTCGCCTCAAATTTTGGGTTGAGAGGGGAAGGT
>Ga0185299_10001221_pt1 | contig 53467 bp, 40 predicted proteins | sample PaiPotPPA55metaG_FD_128002 | JGI IMG/M metagenome (GOLD analysis project Ga0185299, IMG submission 128002) | Iron sulfur acid spring bacterial and archeal communities from Banff, Canada, to study Microbial Dark Matter (Phase II) - Paint Pots PPA... ... | reverse complement strand
CAGCGAGTTTTATTTGAACGGCGAGCGCGTGCGGCTCATGGGGGTCGAGCGAATGGCAGGCAGCAATCCGGAATTTGGCATGGCAGAGCCCGAGGAATGGATCAAGCACGATTATGATGACTTGAAGCATCTCAATTGCGTCTTCACCCGCGTTCATTGGCCTCAGGATAAGCGGGTTCTCGACTATTGCGACCGCAACGGCATTCTGATCCAGACCGAAATTCCGGCCTGGGGCGGAGAGACTTTTAACGGCGCGGGAGCCGAGCCTGATACCGATATTATGGAAAACGGATTGGAGTAGTTGCGGGAGATGATCGCGCGCGACCGGAACCATCCCTCGGTTGTGGTCTGGGGTCTTTGCAACGAGATCGGCGGGCAAAATCCTCCCGCTTATCAATTCGCGAAACGGATGTTAGAGGAAGCCAAAGGGCTGGATCCAAACCGGCTTTGTTCTTATGCTTCGGAATCATTGCGGGAAACCCCGGAACGAGACGTAGCCGGATTGATGGACTTTATCTAAACGAATGAATATTTCGGAAGCTGGTATCCGGGATCTCAAGAGACAGTGGCTAAGCATCTGGATGACCTTCACGCTGCATTTCCCGGCAAGCCAGTGGTTGTTTCAGAATATGGATACTGCGCTTGCACTGAGGATCGTCCGGAGGGTGACGAGCATAGGATCGAAATTCTTCGATCCCACGACGCGGCTATCCGCTCGAAGAATTTCGTGGGTGGCGCCATTTTCTTCTGCTACAACGACTACCGCACGCATGTCGGTGATCGCGGTGTGGGAGTACTGAAGCAACGGGTTCACGGTGTTGTCGATCTTTATGGGTCGCAAAAAGCTTCTTATGAGGTTCTGCGCCAGGAATCGGGTTCTATTGAGTCGTTAACTGTGAGGAACCACTTCAATACCTTCCAGCTGCGGTTACGAAGTCGGCGTGATGTCCCTATGTACACTCTTCGTGGCTATAAGCTCCGCGGAATTTTCTACGGTGAGGGTGACATCCCGATAGAGCGACAAGAGGTCGAACTTCCGGAAATCGCTTCTGGCAGTGAAACCACAGTTGATCTCACTTTTGGCCACGCGGCTGCACCGCTCCACATCCGATTTGACGTCTTGCGACCAACTGGCTTTTCCGCCTATTCCACGGACTGGAAGCTGTAAATTACGGGCTGAACGGCTTTTGTGCCTCACCCGCGCTGGCATCAATCAACTGCTGCACCGGCACAACCACCATGAGCAGAAGGTCGGCTTCGGGAGTTTTTGCTCGCTCGAGTAATGCGAGTTGTTGCGCCCTCCACGACTCCGGGGAAGGTGCGGATTTATCGAGATGGTCGAGCGCAAACAAGCCAGCCACTCCGAGGGTGGCAAGGTCTTCGGAAAGGGGCGCGAGTTCATGCAGCAGAAAAGAATGCTCCAGAAGAGGACGTAGTTTGGCGTCATTGTCGCGCCAAGCGGCGAGAAGTGTCCGAATCTCTCCCTCAGCGGCCCGGTTCGTATAGCCGCTTCCAATATATGCCTGCACGGAATCCCGAAAATGCCTCGCTTGATCGCTCTCCGGACGAGCTACGTCCACCAGTCGGTTCAGAGGACCTCGGAAGTCCCACGTAGTTTTTAGACTATTCATGCGTGTGTAGTCCTTCACCGGCTCGACGATTTCCGCAAGGGTGCGAAGCGCGGCAACGTCGTCCGTTCCCGCCATGCGGTGCAACGCGGGAATCAGGGTGGATCTGTGCGTCAGGCCGAGCCATTCGAGACGCCAACTTAACTCACCAAGTCTGGTGTACATCGAGCCCGGATCCTGCACCTCGGGCAGAGACCACAGACGTTCCGCGATCGCAGCATTACGCGGCCAGATTCTGGAATCGATGTTCTCGGGAGTAACCCACTCCGACCACATGCAAGCCTCGCCGCCAAGGATGCGGCTCTTCTCCTCTGGATTCAGCGAAGCAGCCGCGCCGCTCATCGGGTCCACGGCATAGTGTCGCGAGGCGGGCCACATCAAGTCGAGGTAATAACCGAAAGAGAGCAGGCCGCTATAGCCTTGCTGGGCCGCGGTTGCCAATGACTGCTGCCCGCGCCACGACTGCACGACGACAGTCTTGGGTAAATCAGGATGCAGCACCTCATCCCATCCCATCATGATTTTGTGATGTTTGCTCAAGATCTTCTGCAGACGTTGATTGAAGTAGGCCTGCAGGTCCTGGTTGTTTTTCATCCCATGAGCGTGGATGAAGGCCTGGATTTTCGGATTGGCGTCCCATTGATGGCCGTTGACCTCATCTCCGCCAATATGAAAATAGTCGTCGGGGAAGAGCTTGGCCATCTCATCAATAAACTCGTCGATGAACTTGTACGTTTCCTCCCGCGTTGGATCCATGACGGCATCGGCGCCGCCGGGCTCAACCGCATAAGGCCCCGGCCCACTCGCCAGTTCTGGATATCCGACAAACAATGAACTGCTGTGGCCCGGCATCTCGAACTCCGGGACCACGCGGATGCCGCGATCACGGGCGTAGGCCACGAATTCGCGAATTTCGTCTTGTGTGTAATAAAGCCCGTCGGACCCTGCTTCCTGCAGCTTGGGGAAACGCTTGCTCTCGACGCGGAAACCTTCATTGTCATAAAGGTGCCAGTGCAGCACATTCATCTTTACCGCTGCCATTCCATCGAGGTTGCGCTTGAGCACGTCCAGCGGAATGAAGTGGCGGCCAACGTCAATGAGCAGGCCGCGCCAGGGGAACCGCGGCTGATCCTTAATCGTCACGACTGGCACAGCAAATCCGTTTGTGGTGGTTTCGACGAGTTGAAGGAAGGTCTGAAGGCCATGCAGAACGCCCAGAGGAGTGGCTGCGGTGAGCTTCGCGCCTGACTGGTTGATTACCAGTTCATAGGATTCATCCTCGCCGAGTCTTTGCACTTTCTCACTGCCGTGAACGGCATGGATCAGCAGAGTCGGATTGGCCGAGTCGGCAGGTTTCTGGTTGAGGAACATTCCCGTTTGGCGCGAGAGGTCGGCCACAAACCTGCGTACTCCGCGCTCCAGCGTCGCATCCCTGAAACCCGTTATCGCAACGGAGAACGATCGATCAACCGGCAGCTGCCCAACTCCAGGTTGAACAGAGGACGGCGTGGGCATGAGGTTGAGCCCGCGCTGGGGTTGTGCCGCAGCAAGAGATGCAAGTACGAGAGCCGCAATGACGATCAGCAAAATTCGCATCGTGTTCAAAAGCATCCCGAATTTACCCACGGCGTTTACTCAAAGTATGCTGGTTGCTTACGTGCGCGTCTACCGACGGTCGGCGTCCGCAAAATAAGGGAACCCCTCTTGACAGGGAATACCTCGGACGCTAATACTAAATCGCTTTTGTGCTTAACTGAATGGCGCTCACAAACGAATGTTAAGCGTCTCGCCCACAATCTGTCCTAGTTTGCCACCAGCAGTTCGCCCCGGAGCGAACTCATGTCGGGTCCGTCCCAGGAGATCACATTCATGAAAAAGAATCGGTTCTCGCGCCGTGAGTTCTTACAAACAACCGTCGGAGCGGCAGGCGCTACGCTCGCTGCAAACGCCATACTGCTGAATTCCGAGCCGCTGTTTGCGTCAGATTCACCCGCAGCGGCGAGTGACCGCGTTCGTTTTGGAATCGTGGGCGTGGGAATGGAAGGCAGTAACCTGCTCACGACGGCGATTCAGCTTCCGGGAGTGGAGTGCGCAGCCGCTTGCGATCTTTACGATGGCCGCCACGAACTGGCCCGGGAAATCGTAGGCAAGCCTGTTCCGACCACGCGCCGGTACAAGGAACTGCTCGACAACAAAGAGATTGACGCGATTATCGTAGCGGTGCCGGACCACTGGCACAAGCAGATCGTTGTCGACGCCGTGGCGGCGGGCAAGGATGTGTACTGCGAGAAACCGTTTTCGCATACTCCTGCGGATGGCTTGGCTCTAGTCGCGGCTGCGAAAAAGTCAGACCGGATCGTCATGGTTGGCGCTCAGCGAACGAGTTCGGTCCTTTGCGCCAAAGCGAAAGAACTTTACGATCAGGGCGCCATCGGCGCGTTGAGCCTGGTGGAGGCGACCTTGGGACGGAATGATCCCACCGGCGCATGGGAATATCCGCCGCCCGCAGACTTATCCCCGGAAAATCTGGATTGGGACACGTGGCTCGGAACGGCTCCGAAAAAGCCTTTCGACCCGCTTGCCTTTGCGCGGTGGCGTTGCTGGAAGGAATACGGAACCGGGGTTGCGGGTGACTTGCTCGTGCACCTGATTAGCGGAATGCAAGCCGTTCTCGGAATCAACGAGATTCCCAAACGTGTCTCGGCCTTCGGAGGTATTTATCGCTGGAAGGACGGACGCAATATGCCCGATGTGCAAGCCGTTCTCTTTGAGTACGCTAATGTTCCGGTCTACATGCGCTTGAGCTTGGACACGGAATCCACCGAAATTACTCGCTTCATGGGTTCCAAGGGCATTATCGAGCTCACGGAGTTTGGGGTCAGCTATTCTCCGCAAGCCGGGGTGGATCTCTCTCCCAGCTATTACTCCGCTTCTTTTCCAGCTCGCTTGAAGACCGCCTATCTCGTGCAGTGGCATCAGGAACACGACCCTAAACCCGGACAGGAGCCGGCTCCGGAGAGCTTGAGTTTTAAGGGAAACGATTACGACGATTTGCGTCCCCACATGTGGAATTTCTTCGAGGCCGTCCGGTCGCGCAAACCAGTATTGCAAGACGCGGTGTTCGGTCACAGCGCGGCGCTCGCCTGTCACATGGCCAACGAATCCTATTTCAGAAAAAAACCGGTGTATTGGGACGCAACTTCGCAGAGTATCAAGTCGTAGGAGCAAGGGAGTTCTCGGCTGAAATATTCGGCTGTAGCGCAGCAGGGCGAAAGGGAGTCGTAGCCATATGAATATTCGGCAGCGCGCCGCGACGCTAACCGCGGTAATACTGGCATTGTCTATGCTGGTGTTTTGCGAACAAAACAACTTCGCGGAGAGTGCGTCAGCTCAACCTTTTCTGGGTCGTTGGGATCTCACCCTGAAGACTCCGGTTCGCGAGTCTCCCTCGTGGTTGGAAATAACCCAGGAAGGAGGAGAGCTTAGAGCGCGACTGGTGAGCCGTTGGGGACACGCGCGTCCCCTGCCAAAGGTTGAGGTTTCGAACGGCCGTATCACGTTCGTTTCTCCTAAAGAGGACGAAGAAAGAAAAGACGACATGGTCTTCGAGGGCAAGCTGTCTGGGTCGACGTTGGTCGGGACCACTACGGGTCCCGATGGAACTCCGTGGCAGTGGACGGGAGAGAAGGCTCCGGACCTGAAGAGAAAAGCTGAACCGAAATGGGGCGACCCGAAACAGTTATTCAATGGCAAGGACCTGAGCGGGTGGAGGCCGAGCGATGCGAATGCAACGGCTGCCTGGAAGGTCGAAAACGGCACGCTGGTGAGTCCCGGGCATGGCCCTGAACTTATCACCGATGCCAAGTTTGAAGATTTCAAGTTACACATCGAATTCAATTGCGCCCCGCAATCGAATAGCGGCGTCTACCTGCGCGGCCGGTACGAAGTCCAGATCGAAGACGATCCCGTGCCAGAAGGGCCGACCATGCGGACGGGAGGTGTGTATGGCTTTCTGGCTCCTTCGCCGGAGCAACCGCGCAAGCCGGGAACGTGGCAGAGCTACGACATCACGCTCGTCGGACGAGTGGTCACTGTCGTGCAGAACGGCCAGACCATTATTGACAAACAGGAAATTCCGGGCATCACCGGCGGCGCTTTGGATAGTCACGAAGCGCTACCTGCACCGATCTATCTGCAGGGTAGTGAGGCCGGACACGTCGCTTTTCGGAACATCACGATCACGCCATCTAGGTGATCCGGTCGGAGTCCCTGGAACGTCTGGCTAGGCATTCTCCGCGATGACGCGCTAGCTGTTCGCGAACATCAGAGGATGCCACGTTGCTGAAGAAATTTTACTTATCGAGCGTCGAGGCTCGATATACTGAATTGCGCATGGAAGCGCAGAATATTTTCAATCACCCCCAACTACAATGGCTTCGACAACAATCCACTGTCTCCAACGTTTGGCGGTGTGCAGGGCAAGTCGGGGCAGCGAATCATGCAGGTGGGCGCTCGTATCTTCTTCTAACCTGGCCCCGCTGCCTTTTTGGGATCCAGTCATGATTTGTTCCGCGCGAATTTGGGGGCTTGCTCTGCTCTGGTCGACGACCAGTTGGCTCGCGGCGAGCACGACTCAGGCAGGTCCGATCACGGTTCAACTGAAGAGCGCGGACACGACTCTTGTCTTTGAGGCTTCGACGACCGCGCCGCGATTGGTAACGCTGCAACATGCGGGCGAGCTTCCATGGACCAACCGTACTCCCGAAACGCTCATCGACTCCGCGGAAGTGAGTGGCCAGAACGGGCCTCTGCACTGGCAGTTCAATCGTGAGGCCAGCCAGACGGACGGGGAGCGCGTTGCCTTCGTCTATGATTCAGCCGCGCCGAGGCTACGCCTGACCTGGGAGTGGCGAAAGCGGGCTGCCCACGGTCCGATCGAACACAGCATCCATATAGAGAACCTGGACTCCCAGGAAATTTGGCTGCCGCTGCAGGACAGTTTCCGGTTCGATTGGCAGGTGGATACCAGGGTGATGCTCGAACAGTTCTTCATCGAGAAGGGTGCTGATCGGCCTTCCGCCGTGGGGACGCATCAGATTTCGTTGACTTCCAATTACAGGTGGGAAGGCACTTCGAGCACCTACGCCCATCCGAAAGAGAATGAAGCCCGCGAAATCATTCCTTGGTTTCTGGTGGAGCGGACGGGCGGTTCCGAGAGTGGTTGGTACGTAGGAATTGAGTTCAGCGGACGCACCCGACTGTCGCTTACGCGTGAAGACCAGTCTCTGCGGGGAGCGGCGGGTTTGAATCCGAATCCCGGTCCGTTTCGCACGCGGCTGAAGCCCGACGAAACTTTCCATACGCCGACGGTTTTTGTGGGTGGCTTCCGTGGCGGGCCCGATGGCGCAGGCAAGATGCTGCGCCCGTGGGTGAAGGAAGTTCTGACCAATCCCAAAGCATGGGAAGACCCCCGATATCCGCTCGCGGTCAACAATAGCTGGGGCGGCGGCATGGACGTCGATGAGGATGTCGCACTGCGGATGATCCGCGACTCGGCGCAACTGGGTTTGGAAATGTTTCATTTGGATGCGGGATGGTTTCGCGGCGTGGGCGACTGGTATCCCGACGCGCGGAAGTTTCCGCATGGCCTGGCCCCAATCGCCGACGAAGCCCATCAGCACGGACTTAAGTTTGGCCTCTGGGTGGATTGGACGCAGGCGGCGCTAGATCGCGAGCCGGGCGCTCTCAACGTGAATGATCCCAAGGTGCGCGACTTGATGGTCACCGACCTGCCGTCCGATTGGAAGCCCGAACCCTTCAAGGGCCAGACGATTGACTTAGGCGTACCCGCAGCCAAGGAATGGGCGCAGCACGAAGTCGAACGCATCGTAAGCGACTACCACCTCGACGTGCTCAAGCACGATGGCTACCTGGTGGCGCAGGGTTGTGATCGCACGGATCATCCACATGCCGCTCCTGATCCTTGGAACAAGTGCGTTTCGAAGGCGGGCAGTTCCTACTGGGTGGAGAGTTCGAATTCCGCTGACGTGAGCTATCACGCTGTGCGGTCGTACTACGACATTTATTCGAAGCTTCGAAACGACCACCCCGGCCTGCTGCTGGAAGTCTGTAACGATGGAGGTCGGATGGTGGATTTCGGTAGCGCCGCGCATGGGGACTATTTCTCCATCACGGACAGCTACGATCCGCTGTCGAACCGCCGCGCCTTCTATGACGCCAGTTACGTTCTGCCAGCGGCGATGCTGGAGGACTACGTGGAGCGGTGGCCCACGCCCGGCATCGAGAACTTTCGCTACATGCTGCGGAGCGGCATGATGGGCTGGCTGACGATCATGCAGGATACGACTTTCTGGACCGTGGAGCAGCATGGCGTTGCCAAAGAAGAGTTTCAACTGTACAAGACACAGCTGCGGCCTCTGATTCGCGACGCCGATCTCTACCACATCTCGTCCAGGCCGGACGGCATCCACTGGGACGGCATGCAGTATTTTGACGCTCAGGGCGGGCGAGGTGTCGTCTATGCGTTTCGCGGAGCAACGGAAACGGAGCCCAGCCACACCTTCGTGCTGAGGGGCGTTCGGGCGGAGAGCCGGTACCGGTTGCGCTATCACGATCACAGCGCTCCCGACCGGAGCCTGACCGGCAGGGAACTGCTGAGCGAGGGGCTGATGGTGAAGCTGCCGGCACCCAATAGCTCGGAGATCATTTTTGTCACGGATGAAGCGGTAGCCGATGAGGCGATGCAGAAGTAGAGCCCGGCTCACGGCCATGTCAAGGAGAAGAGTTGGAGTATGAGGAACTCCGCGGAAGAGGCAAGTGCTCGCGTGCTGGCCGGACGTGTGGCGGTAGTGAGCGGAGGCGCGCAGGGAATTGGCCTTGCGATTGGGAGGTAGTGAAATGTGCACGTACCTTATCGGAACATCACTATCGTTAGAGAATCTGCAACCAATGGAGTTTTGGTAGGCGGAGGGTTGTGCGGACTGGTGGCATTTTTTCTAGTTCTGAGAAAGGCTGCAACCTCGACCTCGAGAGTGATGGTGGCACCGATGTTCTCTTCACTTAGAGTTTCGCGCAGAAGGTTCTTGCAGTCGGCTTCACTGGTGACTGCGGGGATTGCGATTCCTGACGGTTGGCTCCCAAGGACACTTGCCGCGACCCCGACACCGCACCCGCTGCAGCAGTTTGATTACGGCGATGTAGTGCTGGCGAGTGATCTTCATGAAAAGCAACTTGAACAGACTCATTCCGTGCTCATGGGGTTGAGCGACGACAGCCTGCTGAAACCGTTCCGTCAGATGAGCGGCCAGCCAGCCCCGGGCGAGGATCTGGGCGGCTGGTACCACTACAATCCCGATTACAAGTTGGGCGAAGATGAAGCAGGTTTCACTCCGAGCGCGACTTTTGGCCAATGGGTCTCGGCGCTCGCACGCATGTACGCCATCAGGCTGGACCAGCCAACGCGTGACAAAGTGCTGCGCTTGAACCGCCTGTATGCCAAGACGATTTCAGGCGATTACTACGACAAGAATCGCTTCCCCACGTACTGCTACGACAAGCTCGTCTGCGGGCTGATCGATTCGCACCGGTACGTTGGTGATCCCGATGCTCTCTCGATTCTCGAACGCACCACCAACATTGCGCTGCCGCATTTTCCGGAGCATGCCGTAGAGCATGGAAAAGAGTGGAGGCCAAATAAGGACCAGAGTTGGACGTGGGACGAGTCCTACACGATTTCAGAGAATCTCTTTCTGGCGTACCAGCGCGGCGCCGGCGATCGGTATCGTGAGCTGGGGCGGCAGTATCTCGACGATGGGTATTACGATCCACTGGCCGAGGGCAGCAACGTGCTGGCGGGCAGACATGCCTACAGCTATGTAAATTCGTTGAGCTCGGCAATGCAGGCGTATCTGACGTTAGGCAGTGAGAAACACCTGCGCGCAGCCCGAAATGCTTTTGAAATGCTCTCGAAGCAAAGTTTTGCCACGGGAGGCTGGGGGCCGGATGAGACGCTTCGCGCCCCAGACAGTCAGGAAGTTGCTGCCAGCCTCACCGAGAGCCATAGCAGCTTTGAAACGCCCTGTGGTTCGTACGCGCACTTCAAGCTGACGCGCTACTTGCTGCGCGTGACCGGGGACTCGCGATACGGCGACAGTATGGAGCGCATGATGTACAACACCGTGCTGGGTGCGAAGCCGTTAGGGGCCGACGGGCGGACTTTCTATTACTCGGACTACAACTTCAAGGGACATAAGATTTACCGGGACACTCAGCGCTGGGCGTGCTGCTCGGGCACATTGCCGCAGGTGGCAGCCGACTATCGCATCAACACCTACTTCCGCGATTCGCAAGGCGTATGGGTGAACTTGTACATCCCATCCACACTGCGATGGACACAAGATGGTACCCAGGTGGTGCTGACGCAAAGGAGTACATACCCGTTCGACAGCGTGGTGGAGTTCGATGTGAAAACGTCGCAGGTGAAGGAATTTGCGATGAGTTTCCGGATTCCGGGCTGGGCGGAGGGGGCCTCGATTTCGCTAAACGGACGCCGAGTCCAGACGCCAACTACCCCTGGAAGTTTTGCATCGGTTCATCGCCAATGGAATACTGGCGACCGCGTCGAAGTGGATCTGCCGATGACGATGCGAATCGAACCCATCGATCCACAACATCCGCAAACGGTCGCGTTACTGTTCGGCCCACTTGTGCTATTTGCGATCACGGATACTCAACCGTTGCTGGCCCGTGCGGACTTGTTGGCTGCCAAGAGGATGGATCAGCGAAGTTGGCAAGTAAAAACCGCAGGTGTACCAATCAAGATGCTGCCGTTTACTGACATTGAGGAAGAACAGTATTCGACCTACATGCGCGTCACGTAGATATGGTATCTCTCTTGTGGTTTCAGCGGACAACGCGGCTGAACCTAAGTGAGGTCACCTTGGTTTGCATCCCGCGCCGCGATGTGAGGATTCTGCCGCCGGGCCGAAGCGGTAGATCTGCGAACTACCAACTCAGTTTCCAAATAGTATTCGGCGCCCTTTCGCCGCTTCAGTTTCAGTACTTTCTCCAGTGCCTCAAATGCAATTACCCCCAGACGTTCCCGGGGAACACTGATGGTGGTCAGTGGCGGGCGAGCGAGGAAAGCAAAAGAGATATCGTCGATGCCCACCACAGAGACGTCGTCGGGAACCTGGACGCCTTCTTCTTCCAGTGTCTTCATTGCTCCCATCGCAATGAGGTCGCTTCCGCAGAAGATCACAGTGGGTCTCTCTGGCAGGGAAAGAACGGCGCGCACGGCCGACGCCCCGGAGTCGACGCGATAGTTGCACTCGATGACCGGGAAAGGATTCAGCTTTCGTTCGTTCAATCCTGTGACCAGCGCATGCCGGATGGTAATCGCAGTGCGATTGTTACCTGGCCCGGCAATGATAGCCGCCCGGCGATGACCAAGTGCGACCACGTGTTCAATGGCCTGTGAGATACCACGCTGGTAATCGATCGAGATGTTGCTGATCAGCCGCTCGGGGGCGCCGAGATTGCAGAATACTACGCCAATCCCAGCGGCAGTCAGTTCCGAAGTCGTGCTCTTGTCGACCGACGAAGTCATGACCGCGACCCCGCGGACATCGCTTTCGATCAGCTTCCGCATTACGGATTTGGTGCGTGACTCCTGGTACTCGGTATTAAAAAGCAGAACATCGAATCCCCGGTCCCAGGCAGCGGCTTGGAACCCACGGATGATTTCCGGAAAATAGGGATTGGCTATCTCCGAAATTACAAGCCCGAACAAATCGCTCCGGCCGGTTGCCAACCGCCGCGCATGAACGTTCTTGTAATAGTTGAGCTGGCGCACCACTTCAAGCACGCGCTGCTCGGTCGCGGGAGAGATGTACTGGGTCTTGTTGAGCACGCGGGATACGGTGGCAGGGGAGACACCAGCCTTCTCAGCCACCTCCCGCATGGTGTGGCTCATCAACTATCCTTTCCATCGAGGCGAAGTTCCTAAGTGCAAGCAGGCAGCAAGAATTGTTCATGCTGCGATCAAACCTGCGGACAAGCTTTAGCAAAACGCACTGTTCGCGCGTACTGGGAAGGCGCTTTCCGATGCCGTTCGCCATCCTCCGGTTGAACGTATCATGAGTACAGCGGCGAAGGCCACGGGGAGAATAGCTTGCACACGGCGTTGCTGCAATAAAAAGCTGCAATAAAAAGCTTGACAAGCTGGCGGGGTGTGCTAAAAAGGGCAGCCATGAAAGCGGTTTCCGAAACCGGTTCTTCTGGGGCGAACCTAACCCATGACGCACTTCCTGCAAGACATACTCCGCCAGCCCCTCGAACTCCAGCGGGCAATTAATTATCTACGTGGAGCTGGTCACCGCCGGTTGGCCGAGGCAGCGGCGGCCGTCCGGAGCGCCCGCCATGTCTATCTGACCGGAATCGGCAGCAGTTGGCATGCCGCGTTAACAGCAGCACCTCTGTTCTCCCTAGGCGGTCGTCCGGTATATGTGCAGGATGCCTCTGAGCTCGTGCAGTTTGCCACTATTCCATCCGATGCGGTAATTATCGTCATCTCGCGCACGGGCCGCAGCGTAGAGGTCGTGCATATGCTGGCTAAAGCCCGCGAGTGCGGCGCCATCGTCATCGGCGTGACGAATTCAGAGGACGGTCCGCTCGCCCAAGAGGCGCAGATCCCGATTGTGGTAGCGACTACGTTCGATCATGGAATCTCGGTCAACACGTATTCCACTCTAGCCGCTGCCGCTGGTGCTCTGGCCGGCGCCACCGTTGGTTTTTTTGATGACGCCCTCACATCGTCACTGTCGCATGCGGTCGCCGAGACGGCTCGATCCGTCGTAGGCTGGCAGGAGCAGGTTGGAGACGCAGCGTGGTTTTTGCCCGGCAGCGTTTGTTACTTTCTGGCGCGTGGTTCGAGTCTGGGAAGCTGCCATGAGGCCAGACTCCTGTGGGAGGAAGGCGTCAAGTCGCCGGCCACAGCCATGGGGACGGGCGGCTTTCGGCATGGCCCGCAGGAGATGGTCGCTGAAGGTTCACGTTTCGGTATATGGATTGATGGGCGGAGCATGCGCGGCCAAGATCTTGCGGTGGCACGGGATCTGAGACGGCTGGGCGCTTCTGTCATGTTGATCGGCCAGGACATCCCAGAGGACGCCGGAGACCTGGTCTTCCGTCTTCCTGAAGTGCCATCCGAGTGGCAATTCCTGATTGATGTCATTCCGGCCCAGCTCGCAGCGGAGCGCATGGCACGGCTGTCAGGAGTGGACTGCGATTCTTTTCGCCTATGTTCGTACATCGTCGAAGACGAATGGGGTCTGTTGCACGAGAAAGTGGAAGCGCCGAAAGAGGAGACGTAACCTCTGTTTTGTGAGCTTGCTGGGCAACTCATGGCCGAGAACGGAAAAGTGAAGGTCGGCATCATCGGCTCGCAGTCTGCGTCGGATCTTCACGCGGAGGGCTCAACCTTCGGAAACTCGACAGTCTCAATATGCCTCATCGCACCAACTTCGATATGTTGGTGCTCCAATTTCGAGCGGAAGGATTCAATATCTTCAATCACACGCAGTGGTCGACGATAAATAACTACGTTAGGGTACGCAGAATTTTCTCTACTCCACCCGGGCGCACATGCCGCGGGTGCTGCAGTTTGCACTTCGAATTGCATTTTGATGGTTTCCTCAGTGAAGCTGATTTGGCGTGGTAAGGAACTGGCAAGGAATGTCTCATGATCGGGGCCGTTGACATCGGCGGAACAAAACTAGCGGTTGGTATGGTGACTGAGAGTGGGCAAGTATTGTCCCGGAAGGAGTCGCCGACTGATCCCGGCCGCTACGTGAACGGCTTGGCCACGATTGCTGGCCTGCTGCGAGAGACGGCACAAATTGCCGGGGTTGAAATCACCGGCATAGGGATTGGGTCCACCGGACCGGTTGACCCATTCACCGGAAAGTTTGGCGAAGTTGATTTTCTTCCCGGGTGGCGCGGGCAGAACCCGGCGGAAGACCTGGCTCGCATGTTCCATGTGCAGGTGGCCCTGGAAAACGACGCCGATGCCGCCGCCATGGCGGAGGCAGGTTGGGGAGCCGGAAAGAATAAGTCGCGACTCATCTATGTGACGGTTGGGACCGGGATTGGCGGCGGAATTGTTTTCGACGGACACCTTTACCGCGGCGTCGATGGATCTCATCCCGAACTTGGCCACCAGGTCATCGACCCATCTGGACCGCTCTGTTCTTGCGGTTTCCGGGGCTGCTGGGAATCGTTGGCTGCGGGACCCGCGATGGTCGCTTGGCTTGAGGCTAAAGCGCCAGTTGAGTATCCGCATCGCGAACATCTCACCGCCAAGCGCATCTGCGAACTCGCGAAGAAGGGCGATGTGCTGGCTCGCCAGGCCGTCGAACGAGAGGCCTACTACCTGGGTCTTGGTTTGGCCAATCTCATCAATCTGTTCACGCCCGACGTGATCGTCTTGAGTGGCAGCGTAATGAAGAGCGCCAGCCTGTTTCTCGACGGCATCCGCAAGGTGATTTGCCGCGGCTGCCGTTTTGTCCCATTCGAAAAGACCGAGCTTGCCCTGGCTTCGCTCGGAGAAGATGCCAATCTTATCGGGGCGGCAAGGGTCTGGCATGATCGCATCCAGCAGGGGACTGCGCGTGCTTCCTGACCGCCCCACCACGGGCAGACGCCGGCAAAGGCCCAAGGGATACTAATGGCAAGAAATCGCTACATGGTCAGTCTGGTTTTTCTCACGTTTTTCGTGATGTCCTTGTTGACCAATATTCTTGGCCCAATTGTGCCGGACATCATCAGTAGCTTTCACGTAAGTCTGACCGCCGCCGGGTTTCTGGCCTTTGCTTTCTTCATTGCATATGGGGTGATGTCGATTCCCGCAGGTTTTCTGGTGGAACGATATACCGAGAAGCCTGTAATGATAATGGCGTTTCTGTTGGGCACGCTGGGATCGCTGAGTTTCGCTCTGTTTCCGCAATATCGCGTTGCCATTGTTTCATTGTTCGTGATGGGGGCGGGGATGGCCACGCTGCAAGTAGCGGTTAACCCTTTGCTGCGCGTGGCGGGCGGTGAGGAACACTACGCTTTCAATTCAACTCTGGCCCAACTGGTTTTTGGCAGCGCGTCCTTTCTTAGCCCGCGAATCTATTCTTATCTCGTCCTCAACCTCAATGGGTTTTCGACCGGGCAAAATGCCTATCTGCGGATTCTAGGGAGATTGACCCCCGCCGGGCTGCCATGGGCCTCGATGTATTGGATCTTCGCGGCTTCCACGTTGCTGATGGTCGCTGTTTTATCTTTCTCCAGGTTCCCACGCGTTCAGCACACAGCCGAAGAACGGGCTGGATCGTGGGAGATGTATCGCAGCCTGGCGCGCCAGCGAGTCGTCTGGATGTACTTTGTCGCTATGTTCGCCTACCTTGGTTGTGAGCAAGGTACTGCTGACTGGATTTCAAAATTTCTTTACCAGTACCATGGTTTCGATCCTCATACCACAGGCGCGACGGCGGTCTCCTGGTTTTGGGGCCTGCTCACCGCAGGATGTTCCATCGGCATGTTGCTGCTGAAAATATTTGACAGCCGCAAGGTGTTAATTGGCGCGTGCGTGGGCGCGCTCCTCTGTCTCTCCGCGGCTTTGTTTGGACCGGCGAATGTCTCGGTGATTGCCTTCCCCGCGATCGGCCTGTTCACTTCGGTGATGTGGCCGATTGTCATTTCGCTAGCGCTTAATTCCGTCGCAGAGCACCACGGTTCTTTTTCGGGGATCTTAAGCACTGCCATTGTGGGCGGGGCTGTAGTCCCTGTGATTATCGGGGGTATCGGCGACCGTCTGGGGCTGCGCACCGGGGTGGCTTCTCTTTATGTCACATTTGCCTTAGTTCTCAGCGTCGGCTTCTGGGCCAAGCCATTGATCAGCAATGCCACGATCAGTCTGAAGAAGAACTACAGCTGAGGCTGCAGTGTGATGGAGTACCGCTTGAAAGACGAGATTCCTGTGCAGATTGCGCGTCGCAAATTTCTCGCCGGTATCGGAGCCGAGGCAGCCGCCACAGCGGCAGCGCCCCTTCCCGGCCAGGCGCTTATGACGGCTACTCCACCGCTCTTGCCTTCACCCTTCGCACCATCGAATATCTTGTGGAACAGTTCCGCCGGGGAGACCACTAAATGACTAGAAACAACGGCAGGTTGGCGGTCGCTATTGTTCTTCTCTCTTTTGTGCAGTGTGTCATCGCACAGTCCACGCCATCGAAAGTGGAGGTGGAGACGCGTGTTGATTCAATTCTCAGCAAAATGACGCTGGCGGAAAAGATCGAGATCATCGGCGGTATCAATGACTTTTACACTCGGCCGATCCCCAGGCTAGGTATTCCCTCGCTGAGAATGTCTGATGGGCCACTTGGCGTTCATGATTACGGGCTAACCACCGCCTATCCTGCCGGCATCGCCCTGGCCGCTTCCTGGGATACCCAGCTCGCCGAGCGATTCGGTCGAGCGATGGGCAAAGACGCGCGCGCACGCGGCGTACATTTCATTCTCGCTCCCGGCATGAACATCTATCGCGCCCCGATGAATGGCCGCAACTTCGAATACTTCGGAGAAGATCCTTTTCTTGCGTCCAGAATTGCCGTTCCCGTCATCAAAGGAATCCAGTCACAACGCGTCATCGCGACCGCAAAACACTTTGTCGGTAATAACTCGGAATTCGCGCGAACGACGCTCAGCTCCGACATTGATGAAAGAACCTTGCGCGAAATCTACTTGCCGGCATTCGAAGCTTCGGTCAGGGAAGCAAAGGTGGGCGCGGTCATGGATGCCTACAACCTGGTAAATGGCGTTTACATGACTCAGAATAATCATTTGAACAACGAAATCCTCAAAAAGGAGTGGGGTTTCGACGGCATCCTCATGTCAGATTGGGGGGCGACGCACGAAGGTATTGCTGCTGCAAATGGTGGTCTTGATCTTGAGATGCCCTCCCCAAGCTTCATGAACAACGACACTCTGCTTTTAGCTCTCAAGGAAGGAAAGGTCTCGGAGGCGACTCTGGACGATAAGGTGAGAAGGATTCTCCGAAAGGCAATCGAGTTCGGGTTTTTCGACCAACCACAGACGGATACAGACATTCCTTCTTACAGTCAGGAAGGCCGGCAGGTAGCCCTCGAGGAGGCCAGGGGCAGCATGGTCTTGCTGAAGAATTCCGGCAACGTGCTTCCGCTGAATGAAAGCAAGTTGAAAACCATTGCTGTGATTGGTCCGGATGCCTATCCCGCAGTGCCGGGTGGGGGCGGCAGCTCTGAAACCAAGCCGTTCAACGCGGTCAGCTATCTGGAGGGCATCAGCAACCGGCTGGGGACGAAAGCCAGAGTCTTATACGCGGTCGACACCCCGCCTCTCAACGACGTCTTTGAGAACTCTGAATTTGTTACTGCGCCCGAGGGCGAGGCCGGCTTGAAGGGGGAATATTTCAGCAATCAAGAGCTGCAAGGTGCTCCTGTTCTAACACGCACCGACAAGCACGTCGAGTTCGACTGGGGCGAAGGCAGCTTTGCTCCGAACCAGCCAGTCGATCACTTCTCCGTTCGGTGGACCGGCTATTTCCTTCCGAGCAAGTCCGGAGACTACAAATTCTTTACGTCCGCGGACGATGGTGTTCGACTCTACATCGGCGACGATACGGTGATTGACGACTGGCAACGTCATTCCCAAACGGTGGATAGCTATGCCAGACATCTGGAAGCGGGCCAGGCATACAAGATCCGGCTGGAGTATTTCGAAGATGTAGGAAGTGCCATCGTTGGTTTCGGCGTGACTCGAGCGGAGGCGTCCATCGGCCGCGAAACCAAGGCTCTCGCCGCGAAAGCTGACGCCGTGATTATTTGTGTTGGGTTCGATCCTAAGACGGAGGGGGAGGGTGCTGACCGTCCCTTCCAGCTTCCTGGCGGACAAGACGAGCTCATCCGGCAGATCAGTGCGGTCAACAAGAACACGATCGTGGTGCTCACCGCCGGCGGCAACGTGGACATGACGCAATGGAGTGACAGTGTTCCCGCGATTTTGCACGCATGGTATCCGGGACAGGAAGGGGGGACGGCTCTGGCGCAACTCATCTTCGGTGACTACAGCCCGTCAGGCAAGCTGCCTGCATCTTTTGAGCGTCGTTGGGAAGACAACCCGGCCTTCCACAACTATTACCCCGGTAAGGGCGAAAAACGGGCTCAGTACTCTGAAGGTGTTTTCGCAGGATACCGCCACTTCGATCGTTCCGAAACAAAACCGTTATTCGCATTCGGTTACGGTCTTTCCTACACAACGTTCGCATACAGCAAGTTGTCCGTAGCGCCACAGACGGGAAACTTGAATGAGCCGGTCACGGTTTCCTTCGACGTAAGAAACACAGGTCATCGTGAGGCAGCCGAAGTGGCGGAAATATATGTAGGTGACTCTCACTCCAGCGTTCCCCGACCGGTCAAAGAGTTGAAGGGCTTCGCAAAAGTAAATCTGAAACCTGGCGAGACCAAGCGCGTGACACTCAAGCTCGATCGCAGAGCTTTCTCTTTTTATGACGTCAACAAAAGTGATTGGCGCGCGGAAGCGGGTGACTTCACAATTCTGGTTGGCGGTTCTTCCGACAACATCCAATTGCAGAACGAGTTCACTCTAACAAGCTAGAAACGGATGCCGTCACTTCCATGCGAGCGTCGCAACGGAATCGCTTTCCATGTTGGCGCTGCTGCCATCGCGCCCCTCTGCGGCATCGCGCGACGTGCCGCGGCCTTCCGCACATTTTGCCGAGTGAAGTCATTGAAAGAAACGCTCCAAGCTTGCCTGCGGAGTGCCAGAGATTCGGTCCTCGGGCTTGGCCTAACATCGAACAGATCGTCAGTGGTTTCAGATCGCTTGGCCAAGTCCACCCGTTTCCAAAACGTTCGGAAGCGATTGTGCGCCGGCTTTACGACACAGCGCGATCATCTTCTGTACCCGCACGCAGGGTCGCTGCAATATGAGAGACTTTCGCGTATATCAATCCCAGACGTTCGCTTCGGATACTCTCTTCAGATTGGCAAATGCAAGAATCGCCAAGAGTACTGATCGCCTTGGGAAAGGGGAAGCATCGGTGACACCTTTGAATGGCAACGAGTCGCTTGCTCCACGGTACAACTTCGGTACAACTGAGCAGAGAAAAATTGGTTTGCTGTTCCCTAAGCGACACCAGACAAAGCACTTGGAGTTTGGAGTTTCATAGTTCGGGACCAGGGGGTCGGAGGTTCAAATCCTCTCTCCCCGACCAATCCTTTCAACTAGTTAAGTCCCATTTTATGCAGGTGTTGGGAGACCATGGGGTCAGTCGGCGAACTCCTCAGTTTCCGGGACTTTGGAGCGGCAGGGGCTCCAATTGCTCCGTTCTGAAGCCGATTTTCCGAGCATGCCGATTCCAACAAGCAAGGCCGGTACTTCTCGGTTGCACGGTGTTCCAGGGGCAGCACATTCCAAAAGCGGACTTGTCGTTGCTAATCTGGTCGACCTCGGCGAAGCCCGTTTCGACGAAAGCGCCGGAAGGTGCCAATATTACTTCCGCATCGCCGACAAACCAGCCTTTTGGATTATGAAACCAGAGAAAAAGAGCTGAGGACGGCTTTTTAATTATGGTGTTGCATTTGGAAGTGCGGATCGTCAGCATGGCCTCAGCTTAGGCCACGGAAAAAGGCGGTCAGGTCCCCTGCGACCGCCGCTGGTTCCTCAGCCGGGGCGAAGTGCCCGCCGCGCGGAAAGACTGTCCATCGCTGGATGTTGTATAAGCGCTCCAAATACGGGCGCGGCAGTTCGCCCTCGGGAACGGTCTGGTGCGCGAAAACACCAAACGCCGTGGGCGTGCTGACGTAGGTGGGATCGACCGGGTGCCAGCGATTGTCCCAATAGTCGCGCATCGACGAGGTGATGCTCTGCGTGATCCAGTACAGGGTGAGCGTGGCGCAGAGGAAGTCGTCGGTCGGCGTAACGTTGCTCCACGAGTGCCACTTCTCACCCACGTATGCCGCGAGCCCTGACGGGGAGTCGTTGAGTCCATAGCCGACGGTCTGCGGCTTGGTGGACTGGATCGCGCTGTAGCCCCGTTCCGTCATGTCCCAGCCCCGGCTCACCGCAAGATACGAACGCTCGACATCGGACAGTTCCGTATCGTCCACCACGGGGGCGAGATCCGACTCCAGTGTAGTGAGATGGATCCCGATCACCGACTCGGGATGGTCTAGCGCAAGGATCGTCGTCACGCCGGCCCCAAAGTCATAACCGCTCGCACCATAGCGGGAATACCCAAGCTCAGACATGAGTCGGTGCCAGCGCTCCGAGACGTACCGGTAGTTGATGCCGACCTTGGGTGGACGCGGCGAGAAACCATACCCGGGCAAGGAGGGTACGACCAGGTCGAAGTGCTCGAGCATCGGCAGCATGTCCACGTAATCGAGGAAACTGCCGGGCCAGCCGTGCGTGAGAATGAGCGGCACACCCCTACCCGATGCCGCACGCTGGTACACAAAGTGGATGCCCTCCCAGGTGAAGTGGTTGAACGCGTTGAGCCTTCTCTCCCAGCCACGCCAGTCGAACTCGTGGGCCCAGTAGGACACGAGGCGTCGTAACCAGTCCAACTCGGTGCCTTGTTCCCAGCCTATACCGGGTATCTGGTCGGGCCATCTTGTATTGCGCAACCGTGTCCGCAGATCATGGAGCACCTCATCCGCGACGTGAATCCGAAATGGTTCCACTACAATTACCCCCTCTTGGTCATAGCCAGTGGCCAACTGAACGCGCAGGCAATGTCGCACGGTCTCGTCGATCACTGTCGACAGATAGACATGGGGCGTTGCGGCCCGGATCAAGCCCGTTACGCGTAGTTTAGATCATGCCGCTTTTCTCACGGACGATAGTGTCCTCTACCTTTGGGTGAATTAGTCTAAGAAACTGCCGGCAGCGCTCTTTATGAACAGCTATTCGGTCCGCAGATGATCCCGTCTGGATCACGGGCAACTCTTCCCCAATCCTGTAAAGGAAGGGTTGCCGACCAATACGTCCGGAATGTGAACTCGGCTTGGGGTGCATGTACTCCAGCCCCTCTGCCCGCTTCTCGGCGCTCCACACATTTCAAGCCTTTAGGAATTCTGAAAAGCCCGCACGCAACAACGGCTTGCGGGGCGCCCTCGCGGTCGAGTGACCTCAACGGTCAGGGCCGCCCGCCCTTGCAAGGGGGAGAAGGTGACCCAAAACCTAGTATCCGGTGTGACAGAGAATGGGAGCGGTTCAAAAGGATTAAACGTCGTATAATCTCGTGCGCGCAACGGGGAAGCAGAACATATGAACGTACAAGAACAAATCAAGAAGTATATTACCAGCCAACCGGAGCCAAAACACAGTGACATGCGAGAGTTGCATCGGCTCACACTTCAAGTGTCACCAGAATGCAGATTGTGGTTCTTCGATGGTAAAGCCAGCAAAAATCATACTGTTTCCAACCCTACGATTGGATATGGATTTCACACAATAAAATATGCCAATGGAAAAAGTAGAGAGTTTTTTCAAATTGGTGTGAGCGGAAACAAAACCGGAATCTCGGTCTATATTCTTGGTCTCAAAGATAAGAAGTACTTAGCCAAAACGTATGGAAAAAAACTAGGCAAGGCGAGCGTGACCGGATATTGCATTCGGTTTAAAACTCTAAAGGATATAAACATCGATACGCTTGAAGCGGCAATACGATATGGGCTTGCAGCTCAGAATGAAAAAGGCAAGCTGACGAAATAATTCCACTGTTAAAGGCAAGCAGTTATCGATGTAAAGGCGCTCCAGTATACGACCCCTACAGCCCTGACCCGCGCCACAAGCCATTCTCTATAAAACGGGTCTCCCGCAATAGTCGTGCGGCTCTCTGTCAGCGCTCCTTGCCTTTCTCTGTTTGCCGTTGCCCACTGCGGAAGTATCACGGGCAAACCTTCCGTAATCCGGTAAGGTAAGAGTTGCCGACAATCCCGGAGCTATCTCCTAGAATCGGGACGCCAAATAGATTCACTTGTACGAAACCCGTGCTTTTCGTCAGCGTACTGAGATGGATTTCCGAAAGATTGTAAATGCATTTCGCGAATCGGATCGCTTCGGGTTGAGCAAATCCTTATGCTAGCTAAGCTAGGCATTCAGGAGGGCAACCGGAGGCTCGCGCGCAGACCGCCCATAGGCGAGTCGTCCAACGTGATCGCCCCCTCGTAAAGTTGGGCAAGATCGCGAACGATTGCCAATCCCAGTCCCGAACCGGGGGCGGCTTCGTCAGCGCGCACTCCTCGCTGCAACACTTGATCGCGAGTGGATGGGGGCAGGCCTGGGCCATCGTCATCCACAGTCAGAACTACCACACCATTTTCCTGCACGGATTGTATCTTGACGTTGGACTTTGCCCACTTACAGGCGTTATCCAGCAGATTCCCCAGCATCTCTTCCAAATCTTCGCGTTGCCCACGAACAAAATGTGCGGACGAGACATCGACCTCAATCGCAAGCCCGCGAGCGGCGTAGATTTTCTCCAAGGTTCGCGTCAGCCCTTCAACAGAAACCAGCACAGGACAGCGAGCACCGGGCGTGTTGCCGGGAGTAGTCGCGCGGGCTTGCGTCAGATGATAGTCAACCTGCCTGCGCATACGATCAACTTGCAGGTTGATCGCGGATGCGATTTCATGTCGGCCTGCAGCCTCGAACTGTTCGGCCTCCTGGGCCAGCACCGCCAGCGGCGTTTTCAATCCATGTGCGAGATCGCCAGCTTTCGCCAGCGCCCGCCGGACGATCCGCTCGCGATGCTCTAACAAGGAATTGAGATCGTTCACCAATGGCTGCACTTCTGTTGGATAGGTTCCTTCGATCCTGTCGCCGGAACCATCGCGTAGACCCAATAGTTGTCGACGCAGCCGACCAAACGGCAACAGTCCGGCGCGGAACTGCCAAATTCCCGCCAGTATGCACAAAGTCGCAAAAACAAGAAAAATTCCTATGCCCCACCCAGGCATGAAACGAAGCTGGCCGTGCACCACGAGGAACAACAAATGCATTAGCGGGATCAGTCCAAGGGTCCAGAGAACAGTGCCGAGAAGAATTCGCCACCGGAAAGAATGCAGCCAATTCATGGATGGGCCTTCATGCGGTAACCCAGGCTTCGCACTGTCTCAATGAAGGCGGGACCCAGTTTTCGCCTCAAGCGAGCGATAAAAACTTCAACCGTGTTCGAATCGCGGTCAAAGTCCTGGGAGTAGATATGTTCAGTGAGCTCGCTTTGTGAAACTACGCGCTGGCAGTGGTGCATTAGATAAGAAAGCACGCGAAATTCGTGGCCGGTCAGTTTCACCTCCGCGCCCTCGAGGGTCACCTTGCCGGACCGCGGGTCGAGTACGAGCGTACCGCAGCGAAGTTCAGGATTGCTCTGTCCGCTCGACCGTCGAATAAGTGCGCGCAACCTCGCCAGTAATTCCTCCATACGGAACGGCTTGGCCATGTAGTCATCAGCCCCGCCGTCAATCCCCTGAACCTTTTCATGCCAACTGCCTCGCGCCGTTAGCACGAGCACCGGCATCGCCTGCCCCGCCTCACGCCAGCGGCGCAACAACGTCAAACCATCCACTTTAGGTAGTCCCAAGTCGAGAACAACGGCGTCGTAGCGTTCATCGTGTCCGAGAAGGTCAGCGCGTTCGCCGTCGGCCGCATGGTCCACAGCGTAGCCCGCGCGGCGAAGCGCGGCGGTGAGCTGCCTGGCTAGAAACGCCTCGTCTTCCACGACAAGCACCCGCATGTTTCCCCCTTTTTATGCAAGGAGACGAGAACCAAGCTGAACGCCACCTGAACAGCGCATTCAGACGCCATTCAGGCGCTGCTCTATATTGTGTGAATGTGATCGAACTGCAAGCTCTCAGCAACGCATACTATACGCCGACCAAAGACTACGTCTCGGTTCGGATCCACTATTTTCGGGAACTTCGAAGAAAGGAAGAAGGAGGAAATCAAATGAAAGCGATCCGTCGAACGATAGCTCTCTTTTTTGTGCTGGGCCTCACCGCTATGGCACAGATGTCACAAGCCAGTAAGGAACAAGCGTCCTCGGGATCCATGATGCCGCACCCCTCCCATACCAATGGCGCGGCTCTGACGTATGCGGAACTGAAGAAGACTGCGGCCGATTTAGAACAAGCCAGACAAGCAACGGCAAAATACCAGGACGTGCATACGGCTGAAGCCGACGGATATCAGATGGTTGGAGGTGATATGCCGGGAATGGGTATCCACTATGTTCTGACCATGGAGCCGAAACGTTTTGATATAGAGAAGCCTCCCATTTTGCTCTATGTGAAGAACTCGGCCCAACAGGGCGAATACTCTCTGGCCGGCGTTGGTTATTTTTGGAATGCGCCCGAAGGGCCTGACGGCCAGCCATTGAACTCGCCATTTCCAAAATCGTTGGTGGTCTGGCACCGTCATGAAAATGTTTGCGTACTGCCGCACCTAGAAAACCCTCACGGATTGAGTGAGAGCCAATGCCGCGAACAAGGAGGTCACTTCATCGCTAAGACTCAATGGTTGGTCCATGCCTGGATTTGGAAAGATAATCCCACAGGCGTATTCAGCCCAGAGAATCCGGCTTTGCGGTGATTGAGAAGAGCATAGCGTGGCCAGATCGTGAATTCCTGATCCGTCCGGCGGTGCGAGACTTTCTTGACGAGCGGGTAGTCGAATACTCGTCGAAGTGACGCAGCCACAGGCGCTTTGCTGGAGCCTCATGGAATTGCGCGTGAGTAACGGGCAAACAGGAAGTAACCGATTACTTCCTGCTTGCCGACGATACATCCAGAATGCCGGACGGCTTCGTTCAAACGCGCTGCTGGCGTGTTACGTTGCGGCGTGGCGGGCGATGAAAAACGATCCCTGAAATGCGGCAGACCGTCGAAGGTCAATCCAATTGTGTTCCTAGCCTTCCTGGCGGCGCAACCGTCTGCCGAATGTCGCGACAACGACGCCTACGACAGTCCAAAGAACAGTGCCGTACAGGGCATACCACATCGCTTCTTGCGCGGGTGTCACGCGTGCTGCGCTGAAAAGGACAAGGGAGCCTGTCGAACTCACATGCATGAGCTGCGCCAAGAAAATGCTTTTCGTGTTCGTATAAATCCACGCGATCAGCACTCGCATGGCCGTCATGGCCATGCTGAACGCAAGAAAAAATGGCAGCCAATAGGTACCATGTGGGGTGGCGGTTCCAAGATAGTTAATCACAGGTAGGTGCCAGAGGGCCCATAACAGCCCAAGTAGGATAGCTGCAGCCAGGCCATTATTCTCGGAACGCATTTTAGGGAATGCGTAGCCCGTCCAGCCAATTTCTTCCAACAAACCAGCCGGAATCCCAAATAGGATGCCCTTGAAAAAGCGATTGGGAGCGTAAACCGGGGAGACGAATCTCTCCAGGCAGAGGAGAACGGTCAGAACCAGGGCCGGTGGAAGGAGTAGCGCCGCATACCATCTCAGGGGAATCCATACTCGAAACATTTGGGAGAACAGGACTCGTAGACCACGTTTCCCGTCTACAATCCTCGTCAACACAATGCCGGCAAGGCTTGGGCCGAGAAGCATGACCGGAAACATCAGAATGCCGGTCATCTTCGGCAGAGGTTCGTCGCGGATGAGGTGCGGCGCAGCCACGGCAAGCGCACCCGTCCAAGAGATCAAGAAGGTCAGCGTAAAGTACGCGACAACAGGATAGCGTCTTATTATTGCTTCGTGGTTGGCGGGGACAGCAAACTCTGCCGGCATGTACGTCCTAATCTACACGGGCTCGGGTCCGCGTATATTATCCCCAAGAAGGCACCCATGTCCTATTCGCCCATACTGATTGCTCATATCTGCGCGGGGACCTCAGGGTTGCTGTCCGGGACTGCGGCAATGTCTTTCCGGAAGGGTTCCCCCCGACATGCCCTGGCGGGAAAGGTCTTTGTCGCATCCATGCTCACGATGTCCGTCCTCGCGGTGTACCTTGCAATCGTGAGGCATCAGCCGAACAATATCGGGGGCGGGATTCTAACCTTCTATCTCGTCGGAACGGCATGGCTGACCGCCAGGCGCAGAGACGGGGAAACCAGTCGTTTCGATTGGGTTGTGCTCCTGATTCCTTTGGCGCTCGGTACCCTCACCTGGATGAATGGTCTAAAAGTCGTGAGTAGCGGAGCGAGTTCACAAGACGGTGTTCCCGTCGGAATGACCTTCTTCATGGGATCCGTGATGCTGCTGGCCGGCGCGGGGGACGTTCGCATGCTGCTACGCGGCGGTGTTCTTGGAGCAAAGCGCATCGCGCGGCATCTCTGGCGCATGTGCTTTGGGCTGTTCATCGCAGCAGGGTCTTTTTTCCTGGGACCCTCGAACCGCCCATTGAGATTGATTTCGACAGTGGGGATCGGGCAACACCTCTCCCCGGCTCTATTCAGCACGACGTTGTATTTAATTCTCACGGTGCTCCCGCTGATTATGCTGATTTTCTGGCTAGTCCGCCTGCGCTTCGCGAAAGCATACGAGGGGTCGATACAACTCGCATCCGCAAGTCCTGATTTAACGCGATAACCGGACGAGTCAAGCCCCGCTGCGCGAGGTTCGCAATCGCCTGGAGGCGATTGCGAACGGATGACGGACAACTCTGACGTAACCAGATTAGGTAAGGGTTGCCAACTATATATGATCGATCAGCACACGTCGGCTTAGAAACTGTTAGTTTGCGGGTCCAGCAAACAGCAGCAGATTCCCATCCGGATCCTTGACGACGAAATTCTTGGCGCCCCAAGGCTGCTTTTTCAGCGTCTGGTGAAAGGCAACACCAGCGGACTGAAACTCAAGAAACAGCAGCTTGATCTCGTCCGCTGTAGCGACGGTCATAGATACCGACAACAGTTCCTCCCGATCACGAACCGTCGACTCGATTACTGGTCGCTCGACACACCTTAGATTGAGACGCGCCGCATCGCGACCCACCTGTGCATAGTAGGGAGGTTTGCCGTAACTGAATACAAGCGTAAATCCTAACTTCTCACGGAGAAATTCGCATGATCTCTTGATATCGGTGACGAACAGTTGCGGCTCTGCACTGACAATCGCTGCTTTGGATGGCGATGATTTCACCTTGAGCGACGTGGTCGAAAGTCCACTTTTCAGGGCTTGCCAACTATCGAAGCCTTGCTGTCTTGCGACCATTTCTTGCGCATCGCTGAGCTTAAAGCCCGCCGCAAGAATCTCGGAGTCGGGCATATTCAGGAAACGAGGCAAATGCTCGCGGATTTGTGCGGCGACGGGATAGTGGCGTTCGCGATGCCACCGCAATATGAGCTTGGCTTGCTTTTTGAGGTTCTCTAGATTGGGCATGTAGGCCTCCACGATGAGATCGTAGGTGGGCATTGCCCTTCGGCGACGTGCCGTTGCATCCTACATGCGCAGATTGCAGTATCTGCGGCGGTGTCAGCAGTTGTCAATTGAGAACGACGCCGCACTACACATTGTTGGGCCGCACTTGCGCATTTTGTCGTATCACGGGCAAACCGGAGATTGACCTGATTAGGGAGGGATTGCCGACGATCCGTCCGCAATCCGTAAACGCTACGGCGCTTTAGCGGACCTATTCTGCCTACCGTTTGCTCCCGAGCCGGAAATCTGACTCCCGCCTGTGTTCGTCACGCCGACCGCAGACAAAAAGAAGGTTCTGAAGCCGACTTGCCTCGGCTCGTAAGGGAAGGTTAGCCGACAATCCACAAACTGGCTTGGCTTGCGCATACAAGGGCATTTGTCGATGCCGACCTGCAATGTCATCTCCTGGATCAGAAGACGAAGGATAGCCAATATGCCGTTACTTGTAGTAGCATTGCCGGAGCAAGTAGGAGATCATGAAAGAGCCGCGTCTTTCCAAAGCCGAAACTCGCATTCTCGAGCAGTACTGGAAACTGGGGACCGCGTCGGTGCGCGAGGTCTTGGAAAGCCTCCCGGAGGATGAACGCGTCGCTTACACGACGGTCCAGACGCTCGTCTATAGACTTGAGGAGAAGGGCGCTTTGAAGAAGGTAAAAAAAATTGGCAATGCCCAGCTCTTCCAGCCAGCCCTCGATAAGAGCCAATACCGCAGCAGGCTGGTCCGCGACTTGCTGGACCTGTTTGGCGGATCGCCACGTCTTCTCGTCTCGAATCTGCTTGAGAACGGTGCCCTGACCTTGCGGGACCTTAAGACGCTACAGGGTTCGGCTCGTGGTGATAGGAACGGCCACAGTCGTGGAGGGAAACGTGCATGAGCACATCGCCCGCGCGATTTATTACTTCAGCGTCCACCTGCTATACGCATCGATAGTCGGTTGTGCAGCCTGGGTGCTGACATCAGTCCGGGGCGCCAGCGCTACCACGAAATACTGGATCTGGGTTGTGACAGTTTTCAATTTCGTCGTGCCGGTGGGCGCGGTAATCGACAAGCTCTGGGCGCCGCATTTGGCATGGGCCGCACCGCTCGGTGCTATTGGCGGACCGGTGTGGGACATGACACAAGGTCGCACGGCCCTCGTACTTGCCGTGATATGGATAACGGGCGCGCTTACCATGCTGGTGCGATTGATGTCGCGTTTGCGCAGAGAGCGTCGCGAGGTTCAAGTCCCTGCCGACCTCGGCGATCACGATGTGACATCCGGCTTCGTGGCGGATGGCATACCTGTGAGCTTCGATAACAGGCATCCGGCTCCCGCAGTCGGCGGCGTCCTTTATCCGCATATCTTGCTCCCCACCGGCATCGATCAATTACTCAATCAACAAGAATTGAACGCTGTGCTGCTTCATGAAGTGGCCCACGCAAAAAGACGCGACAATTTGATCCGCCTGCTCTACGAAGGTGCGTTGTGCGCCTTGTGGTTCCATCCGCTCATCTGGCTCGCGGGAATGCGGATGGCGCTCTATCGCGAGCTCTCCTGCGATGAATCGGTCATCCAGCGTGAGCAGGGAGAAGCACTGGTTGGAGCGCTCGCCAAACTTGCCGTCCCCGAAGAAACGATGTTTCTCCAAGCGACAGCCTCGTCGCATCTGAGCCATCGCTTGGCGCGCCTGGCTGGGTCGGCACAACCGGCACACCGCGCAGCAAGCCTTCTACTGACGTCGCTGTTCGCGGCTGTGATCGCGGGCGGCGTCTTTGGAACGGTCGCACACACGGCCTGCTGTTTCGTGATAAAACACTGACCACTGCATAATCCTCGCTCACCGACGTGACCCTGCCACGTCTAATTGCATAGAAAACGTATCGTGTAGTAGAATAGACTTAGTACGTAGTAGATAAAAAGTACCCTGATTTGTCCGTCTCTGTCTCTATAGAGTGGTAGGATGATGCCGATCCTGCCGGGGCAAGTCTTAGGCGTACGGAGGCCAAAAATGGCGACATTGGGACCCGCGCAGCTACCGGCGGAAGCTTCCGTCCCGAGCCGTGTTTCGACCGCCCCAGTCACGAAGCTTGCGCCGAGGCACTCTGCCCTCGTCCGCGTGACGCACTGGATCACCACTCTCTGCTTTTTTGCCCTGCTCGTCACCGGCATCGAAATTGTGATCTCGCACCCGCGCTTCTACTGGGGCGAGACGGGCACCGTGTTGACGACTCCGTTGTTTCAACTGCCAATTCCTTCCTCAAGAAGATTGGTGCCGACGGGTTACGGCTACGTGCTGCCCGACCAGAACGGCTGGAGCCGGGCACTGCACTTTGAAGCTGCCTGGATCGCGGTGCTGACAGGCTTGCTGTATGTAATTTCCGGTCTGCTTACACGGCATTTCCGAACAGACTTAGTCCCCAGCAAGGCCGATCTCTCATGGCGGTCGCTCTTGACCTCCTTTGCAAAACCGTTGCGCTTTGAACGGCCGAGTACGGCAGAGGCTTCTTCCTACAATGGGCTGCAGCGCCTCACGTACCTATTTGTGATCTTCGTTCTATTCCCCTTGGTCATCTGGAGCGGCTTGGCGATGTCGCTCGCCTTTGCCTCCGCCTTCCCTTGGTCCGTTACTCTGTTGGGCGGCCGTCAATCCGCTCGCACGATTCACTTCTTTGTCTCGCTGGCCCTGGTGCTGTTCCTGTTTGTCCACGTCCTGATGGTTTGCCTGGCCGGATTCTGGAGCCGCACAGGAGCGATGATCACAGGCCGCACCGGCACGCGTAAGGAGCACGCATGATCAACCTTTCCCGCCGAAAACTGATCGTATCCGGACTCGCAGCGACCGCGGGTGCTTCGGGATTGGCAGTGGCAGCGCGCCTTGCGCAGAAGTATGGATTGGTTCCTCCCGATCATGGCGGAATCTACGGCCTCGGCGAAACGCTGACTTATGCCTCGCAGCGGCTGCTGACAAGGCATTCCCTGGCGCGCGAATTCCCTCGAAACCGAATTTCGCCGCGTCCATTCCCGAACTACCTCGATCCCCTCACGGAAGACTTTAAGCGCCTTCGGGCCGGAGGTTTCGCGGACTGGCGACTCTCCGTCGATGGCATGGTCGCTCAACCTACGTTGTTTTCGATTGCTGACCTCAAGAGCTACCCGTCTCGCAGCCACATCACCGAACTCGCGTGCGAAGAGGGCTGGTCCTACATCGCCGAGTGGATTGGCGTGCCTCTCTCCCACGTCTTGCATCTTGTTGGGGTCCACCCACAAGCCAGATACGTCGTGTATGTCTCGATGGAACCCGATACGTGGGACAGCATCGATATGGCCGATGCTCTGCATCCGCAGACATTTCTCTGTTACGGCATGAATGGCAGTGAGCTTCCAGTAGCCCACGGTGGACCGCTTCGCATGCGGCTCCCTCGGCAAATCGGCTACAAGAACGTAAAATTCATCACTCGCCTGACGGTCACAGACAGTCTGAAAGGGTTCGGTAAAGGCTGCGGCTCTGCGGCTTGTGAGGCAGGCTACGCCTGGTACACCGGCATCTGACACGCCCTGGACCATGTGAAATACGAGCAGCAGAGCATGCTAGCACAGGCACGCTGGCTCGCACTTTCCGCCAACGCCCGGCAGATATTCGCGCGCCACAGCTCGGAATACATCGATTGGTGGTGGCCCTCGATTGAGAGCGGATGACGGACAACTCTTCCATAATCCGGTAAGGGAAGGGTTGCCGACCAACCAGAAACAAACCAATTGAACTGCTAGGATCGCCAGCAAAACCGCATGGTTGTTGGCCGTTTAAGGGCCGCCATCATTTCAACTTCGAATACTCTGCTTTGGCTTGTTGGAGGACGGGAATATCGGGGTCGGCATCTTTCCAGAGTTCGAAGAAGTCCTGGAACGCTTTTTTCGCTCTCGCTGTGTCGCCCGCAAGCGCGTAACCGCGCGCCATTCCCAGATAGGACAGCGAGTGGCGCTGTCCCCAATTCGGGTGGACCCATGTCGCTCCCCAATTGGCGCCCTTGTGGTCTACGATTTTCTGAAACTCAGCCGCTGCTTCCGCGCCCCTACGGGGAAGTCCACTCCAGCAAGTCTTGCAGACGTGAGATGTCGGGGTCCTCAGGATTGATTTTGGCGACGCCCGACACTGCCTTCATTTGCACCCGGCCGCGTTGATCCAGCGCGATGGCTGCTCGCTCATAAGGGATTACCGTGGCGGGCCCATTCACAATGGCATCCAACACACGATCCAGGTCGAGCGTGGAAGTGATCTCGCCGCTGATTTTTACCAAAGCTTCCAGAATCTCGACCTTACGTTCGGCTTGTAGCAGACCGGTGTTGTGCAAGGCGTTACTCGCGGTTTCACAAATGTGAGTCAGCAAGAACTGGTCGTCTTCGTCGAAAGGGAGTCCGTCAAAACGATTAACCGCCTCAACGACACCGACCAGATTCTCGTGCTCCAGCAGGGGCACTGCCAGAATCGAGAACACCATTCCTTCCTCGATTCCGGCGTTGCGCTTCTGCAGGCGTTCGTCCTCGGTATTGTCCACCAGCACTGCCTCGCCGCTATCGGAGATGTCTCCCGCGATGCCTTCTCCTGGCCTCTGCACCATGCCCAGCTTCACGGTCGGGTCGTATCCCTCACAGCTGACCAACTCGAGGGCGTCGTTGTCGTTACTCACCATCCATAGATTGACCCCCTGGACGTTCATAACCTCCTGAAACTTCTTCGCAATGGTTGCGAGCAGTTCATCCATCTCCAGGGTCGAGTTGAAGACCTTTTCGAGGTCATACATTTGGGCGACGCGGCTGATGGATTGCAGGTTGGTATTGCGCTCGCTTTCGTAAGAAAGCGCAGTGGCGATGGCCTGGGTGGCGAGTTCTGGAATCTCGCCCAGTGTCTCCAACATCCCTTCTGGAAACGACTGATCGCAGTTCACCAGTTCGATCGCGCCGAAAAGAGTCTCGTCGAGCAGAAGGGGGACATATGCCAGACCGGTCACCGTGCGCCGGACATCAAGATGAGCGTACTCTTCACGCTGCAGGTCGCTGCCTTCGAACTGAATAAACGTCTTGTTGGCTGCGACCGCGCCCAGAGTGCCCGAATCAAACTCCGTCACCTCACCGACGGCGATCTCGCCCGCAGTCGCTTTGGGTGTCCAGGCGGGGTTCTGCTGGTCCTCGATGACATACACCACGACCGCGATGCCCGGTAGTAGTTGCGCGATCTGATCGGCGATGACTTGAGCGCGCGGGCCCACCTCCTGTTGTGCTAACAGTGCCGCGGCAAATGGGGCCACGGGAACGGCGAACCTGGGTCTTCGAGTCGCCACGAGCCTTCCTGATTGTTGCAGATTTCGTGCTATCAACTGCCCGCGCTATGGGGGAGGTAGCCTGGCTAATCGCGGGAGCATTCTTTCTCGGGTGGTATCTTAAGCCGCTTGGGTAGGTAGGTCAACAGTCGGGAAGCGGGAGACCCAACTAAGTTCCGATTCTGCCCTGCAGCCGGAACTGCTTCGGGGAGGTTGGCCTAGCTTTCAAGTCTACCTAGCCTCCATGTATGGATGGACCATTTGTTCCGGGATGGAAGCAGAGAAAAGAATTTGGGCTGGATGTACTGGCTGCCAACCCCCTTATTCCCTTCATGTGGTTTCGGGTTTGCTCTGCCCGGTGAGCATCCAAGCCTCCGCCTCGAACACCAGCAAGGGTGAACATTCGAGCAGCTAGGCTCGGGATCGCGCCTGAATCACGGGCAATACGGAAGGTGTGCCGGGCCAGAAGTCCTCTTCAAGGAAGTATATTGAGTCCGATCTCACCACAGCTATGCCTGCCAAGATCTCTCCTGACAGGTCAGCGGAATAGGGTGGAGAGACTGTAGTTCTGCCGGCCCGGAGCCCTCGTTATTGAAGGACATCGAGCCCCGTTTGAGTTGTGCGGCACTTCCGCGAGCAAGAGCTTCTGGCTACGCAGTCAGTCAGCGACATGCTTGATCATAGGCCCTTCAGGGCGCAAGGGCGCATTTGAGTCCCTATCACTGATTCGTAAGCGCAACCAGACCAATCAGTTACAGACTAAACTCCTTACTTCGGGACCAGGGGGTCGGAGGTTCAAATCCTCTCTCCCCGACCTTTTTTTCAGCAATTTACAATCGAGTCAAGGTCCAAAAATGCGAACCCCTGGTAACGCACCAGGGGTTCAATTTCATTTTCACGCGGCTTTGCTTTCAGTGCCTTAATGGAGGCGCCTTCACGAATTGACGGTGAAAGGCCTGCGAACCAGCAAAGGGTTTACACAAAAGAATTTACATTCTTTCGGACGCCGATTTCGCACTGATCATCCGCGAGTTTACAAAGGTCCAAACTGGCATGATTGAGCGTGAATGAGACAGTTGAAGACACGAGAAGACGGCGTACATCTGGGATCCTACTGTTGCGCCAGGCGCCCGATATTGTCGAGGCGATTGCCCGGAATGCCGGAAGCAAGTCGCACTTAGCTGGGTCGGCTATGAGGCCTATTTGCCAAGGACTAGATCGATTCCCGAAAAGAGCAATTCCATCTTATGACGTGGCAGCTTGCTGACGCGTTCACTCAGAAGGGACTTGTCTAAGGAAATGATTTGCGAAACGTTCGCGACGGAATCTTTTGGCAATCCAGTAACCCGCGCGGACAAGCTCACATTGCCCGGTGCTAGCGCCCACTTCAAATTGCTGGTCAGTGGAACGCAAATGGCCGTAGAGATGCGGCTCTGATTAAGGGCATCGCTTTGAACGACAACCACGGGTCGGCGAAACCCGGGTCCGGAGCCGGTGGGTGCTGGCAGGTCCGCCCACCAAATCTCACCCTGAGAGATTACCACTCCGTTCGCTCTAGCCTACGGCGAGCTACGGAGGAAACGAACTCGTCCTTTCCCTCGCCGACTTCCATTATTGCTTGGTCCATGGACTCGGTGACTTTGTCCGGCGCGTGGCGGTCCAGATATTCGCGTAAGGCATCAGTGAAGAGCCGGCTCCGCGATCTGCGCGTACGTCGGGCAAGACGTTCCGCTCCATCAAACAGATCATTAGGAATGGAAATCGCCGTCTTCATACCCAGAGTATAACCACATGACCAATTCCTGGCAAGAGCATCGTTCAGCTTCATTTCGACCTCAGGTCAAAAAGGGTTCCTCCGCTGCAGCCGCAGGTGAGTGAATCTAATGCCCGAGAAATCCGCGAACGTGATGGTCAGTCGGGTATATCGGACCCAGATTGTCTACCAATTGCGCCTTTTCCCCATCCAATCGTTTTGCGTCCGACGTGCATTTCTCTGGGACTCGATAGCCGATGCTCGTCAGATTACGATTGAAGAATCTCAGCGGTGCCGGTTTATGTCTTTTGCGGCGGGATGTTTTGGTTAAGTCGAAAGAAGTTGCCTGGATCATAGCGTGATTTAACACTTACGAGGCGTTCCCACCTTTCGAGGTAGGCCTCGGGTACACGGTCATCTTCATCGCCGCTCATGAAATTGATGTACACCCCCGGAGTCATTGAGGGACGTAGCGATCCGAAGAGATTACGCACCCATGAAACATTGGAGTCGTCTTCAGACTTTTCCGACCAGTTGCCTAGCAGGTTGATTACGAATGGTGACCTGCGATCCCCGAAAGCAGTGTCTGCTGCACCGACGCGCGCGGTGGCGCCGCCAAGATAGGCGAGTTCGATCTGAGTCATGGGAGAAGGAATGCTGGAGAGGGACTGCACCATGGTGTCGATAATGTGGTCGTCGAGGGTTTTGCAGTAGCCGGATTTCGTGTAATACCGCCGTCCGTGTGGAAATTCTTGATCTGCCATCGTCTGCAGAGCGAGAAAAGAGATGTTCTTCCTGGTTACCGCAACAGGATTACAAAGCGAGAGGACGTGGTCTAGGCAATCATGGCCTTTCTTCAAGTCACCGACCCAAACTGCAGCTTGGGTGACCGCTGGACGTCCACGTAGTTCGATGGGGACATTCCCAACGTCGGGCGCGAGACGCAGCGAGAGACTCCATCGTAAATTGTCCGGCGATTCCGGCATGAAGTCCCTCCACCGCCGAAGTAAATCTGGAACGTCATCTCCCGTGCACACAGCCTCGCCCAGTAGCGCCGACCTCACCGGATGTAGTCTTACTTCAAACTCGGTGACCACCCCAAAGTTGCCTCCGCCTCCGCGCAAGGCCCAGAACAGATCGTCATTTTCCTTCGAGTTGGCACGAATCAGGGAGCCACTCGCCGTGACCAGCGTGAACCCCTCGACGTTATCCGAAGAAAGTCCGTGAAGGCGGGTCAGCCAGCCAAATCCTCCCCCCAAAACCAATCCTGAGGCGCCGGTATGAGAGACGACGCCAGCAGGAAAGGCAAGACCCTCCTTCTGCGTGACCGCATCCACGGTTCCGAGCAGACAACCGCCGGCAAAGCGGCATTTTCGTGCATCGCGGTCGACAGCGATTTGTCGCATGTTCGACAAATCGATCACCATTCCGTCATCGCAAGTGCTGAATCCGGCGAGGCTGTGACCTCCACAACGGACGGCCGTGAGTACTTCGGCAGCCGAAGCCATCCGAACCGCAGCCTGGACGTCGGAGACGTCAGCACAACGGGCGATCAAACCCGGGCGGCGGGCCACCATACCGTTCCAAATGCCTCGCGCGGTCTCGTACTGCGGATCATTGGGAAGCAATAAATCGCCGTGGAACTGTTCTAGCAGAGCGCGGTAGACCTCATTCGTAGCTTCCTTCATGTATTTGTGCCTGAGGTCCAAACCACGCGGCGGGTTTAGGGTGCGCCGGAAGAGCCGGTCAGCCGGAGGACTTTGCTCTTGGACTGAACGATGTGATCGTGCATGTGCCGGCGAGCAGCGTCGGGATCATGGTCGACGATGGCTTTCATGATTGCTCTATGCTCGCGCGTCGGAACCTCGCCGAAGTAGTGGATGTCGATCGCCGCGTACATGATGCGCTCCATCTGGCAACGTGCTTCGTTGACTGCCCTGATCAGCATCTGATTGCGCGACAGACGGGCAATCCCGACATGAAAAATGGTATCGGCTTCAATGAACTCCATGTAGCTTTCAATGCTGTCGGTCTGGTAGGAGGTCTCAGAGAGTTCAATCAACTTCTGGAGCAGTTCCGAGTCGGTCGCCTTTCTCGCTGCGAGTTCGGCCGCCGCGCACTCAACCGCAGCCCGGTACTCGTAGATATCTGTAAGCTCTTGCAATGTAATCGGGCTTACAAAGTAGCCGCGATTGGGGACGATACGCAACAAACGATCCTCTTGCAGCCGGAGTGCTGCCTCACGCACAGGCGTGCGGCTGGCCTTGTACTGTTTTGCCAGCTCTTTCTCAGTCAGAGGTTCGCCAGGGGGGTGGACTCCTCGGATGATATCCCGCTTCATCGCCTTGTAGACCTTTACGCTGAGTTTGTCGCCAACACCGGACACCCGCTTGACTCGAGTCCGCTTATGACTTACAACTTTGCCCACTTATTCCTCCACGCCCTATTGGCGATGGTTTATTGCTGGCCAGATTCCCAGAGATTCGAGCGCGGGTCTCTGTCTTTCATTAGATCACACCCAAGCAGAGTGTCGATCACTGCGTAGTGCGGGGCTTAAGAATTTCATCCAGATAGTCTCGCGCATCGTTATTGCGCACCAAATGCGGATAGCGGAGCCCGCCGTGATAGTCGATTTCGTGGCTTTCAATGAACCCGGCGTTCGATACCAGCAAGACAATCGTTCCAGTCTGAGTCTTGGATTCAGCAAGAGCTTGATTCAACTCTTCGATAGAGAACTGGCGACCATTTACAGCCAAGATTCGAGTGTAAGGACGGATTCCGCGCTGATACGCCGGCATGCCGGGTATTGCGTCCTGCACTGTACCGTCTGGCTTGACTAACACACCGATCGAGGAAGTGTAGTCAAGAGGTCCAGGGGTGGCTTGTGACGCCGCAATCATCTGGTTGGGTTCCTCGCTGTAAGTCAGTTGCCAACCACCCCCGGTAAGCCCTCCAAGCGGAGCGTGGGCATCGACCGATTGCAGGCGCTCGACAAAGAAACCTCGCCAGTCGTAAGCGGCGACCTCGTTCATTGCCGCCACCAAGTCATCGAAGTTGTATGTCTTAACAACGGGCATGACTTCGGATCCGCCGAGGAAAGTTCGGCAGAAATCATCCAACGAGCGGTGTCCCTGGGTGAGTTTCCGGATAGTTACATCCGCCTCGACCCAGATCAGTACGCTCTCCGGATAGAAATCGGTTCCACGACGATAGGAGGCCCACTCCGACGATGCGAAGTAAAGAATTTGCGCGGCCCGGGAAGTGTTCTCCAGCGAACGCCAGGTTCTCCCCGCGCGATGATCGAGGGTCGAAGCCAGCAACGCGATGTGCTCGCGGGTCTGTTCGGCGCTCCGCAAGCCGCTGCGAGCGGCCAACACTGTGCCGAGGTATGTGGTCAGCCCCTCATAGACCCAAAGCAACTCACCTTTCATGGGTTGTTGGAAGTCCGGAGTAGCGAGTCCTTCTGGTCGGCGATATTGTCCGTTCCAGGAGTGGGTGAATTCATGTGGCAGCAGGTCGGCCCCGAGCAGACGCTGGTTTGGGTCAGAGAGAGCCTTCGCGGGTACCCGGTCGTCACTGCTCTCATGATGTTCCTGGCCCAGTCCCATGATGTTGTCGCTCAACGTTAGCAAAAAGTGATATTCACGGTAGTGATGGGACTGATAGAGAGCCTGGGCTTCCTCGACCAGATGTTTGTAGTTATCGATCAAGGCCGGAGGAAGGTCGAGAGCCGAGTTATTGTCGGCCGCCAAGTCTATTTCGTGCGAAGGAGTCTTGCCGGGTGTCAGCGGAATCACCTTAGTGTATGCACCCGCTTGCACTGGCGAGTCGATCAACAGGTCGAGCGCCACTGGCTTGAAGATGATTGTCTCTGACGATTGTTCCGCGGTCGGAAGCGCCGTATGTGACGTCCATCCCTTTGGGAGCGTGAGTTTCGGTTGGAAAGTGATCTGGCTGGCGGGCCAGCCGCCCGGGTACAGGACTACCTGATTCCACATCAGAACGAAGAGTCGCGCCGTACCCGATGCGCTGAAGTCAATGGCAGGACCCGGGGCCGAAAGCAGGAAGTCGAGTTTGGCGGTAACTAAATTTGCCCCCTGAGGAACCTCCAAACGGAAGGCGTACATATCCACATCGTCCTGGCTCCAGGGAATCGACTTCCCCGCGGCGGAAAATTGTAGACCAGCCACGTTCCAGATCGGACCATCGGGAGAGTGGTCGGCGGGCATCCACTTTGGATAATAGAGAGTCAGGATGCCGGGCTTAGCCGGTATCGACAGTTCGGCGTGCAGAACCTTCTGCGCGGCCTCGGTCGCGTCCACTGAAATACTGATTGGACCGGGAGGCTGCTTGGTCGTCTGCGCCGAGGCCATGACACACGCGACGAACGCCATCCCAAAGATCAACAGCCGCGAGATATTCGCGCGTCGTGCGCCCCCACGTAGTTCCGGCATGAATTGAAACTCCCGTCAACCTCAAGAATCCATCACCATGTCAGCTTGCCCATGAACTGAATGTTGCGCGGTCCCCCGACCCCAAAGTGAGAATCGAAGCTACCATCGTCGGCCGTGGCGCTGATGGTCGTACTGAGATCGGGGGAGGGCTCCGCAAAGTTCGGGTGATTAAATGCGTTAAAGAAGCTGGTTCGAAACTGGAACGCGAACCGCTCTCCCATCTTGAAAATTCTTTGCAGGGAGATATCCCAAGCGTTCAAGCCCGGCGCTACCAAGGGATCGCGCGGGCAATTCCCAAAGGTCCCCGGAGCCGGCTCGGCAAACGAACTGGGGTCTGCATAGGGCAGGTGAAAATTCCGCAGTTGATAGTGAATTGGCGCGATGCAGTTGAATCGAGTGTGGTTATTTCCAACGCCGCTTTCGTCGCCGAACGTTAGAAGTGGCGCGGCCAAGCCGTCGCGCAGCGTTGTCGTCCCTGAGACTTGCCAGTCCTTTAGCACGGTAGCAAGCATGTTGCCGGTTTTGCGGTATGGGATGGCATAAACGTACGTGATGATCAAGGCGCGGCGCTGATCAAATTCCGAGTTCCCGTAACTCCCCTTCAAATTTGTCGAATCCTGCGGCACGTATCCGCTGGTCCCGAAGAAGTCTTCTACTTCCGACGCCGTGTCCAGGTTGTGGGACCAGGTGAAGGAGACTTGCGTGGTCAAACCGTGGAAGTCATTCGACTTCAAAGTTGCCTGCAGCGAGTGGTAATGGGCATATCCAGGGGTCGAAATTGTGTTGATCTGCGACAGCATGGGGAATTTGGCATTGAAGGGCCGGGCCGCCTGCTCGCACGCGGGATCCCCAGTGGGATAGTGCGCCACGCATCCGGGCCCGTATCCAGCTCCCAGGGGCGGCTGGTTGATGTCAAGAAGTTGGAGCTGGTGAATACTGTGATTTCCAACGTAGCCGATCTGAAAAACAAATCTCTGGCTCAGCTCCTGCTGAATGTTGAGATTCCATTCCTGTGTATTCGGCGTCTTGAGGTTACGTTGGATGCTCGCGATGTTGAAGGGGGGTTGGGGTGCGCCCGTGCCAAAGATGGGCACGCCAACGCCGAAAGGAATCGGAGCGTTGGGCACAATAGTGAAACCTGCGGTCGGACCGATCGGATTTTGCGCGAGCCCTTCTTCGAAGTTATTGAGCGGAATAGTGTCGTAGTAAACGCCAAAACCGGCGCGAAAGACTGTCTGACGCCCGGGGATGATTGTGGTTGTCGGAGCCCATGCGAGGGAAACGCGCGGGCCAAAATTGCCCTTCGGAGCGTCGTAGAGATGAGAAGTTTGGATCAAGCCCTGACTTGGATCGAAAACCGAAAAGCGTCCGCGCGATTCGTTCACCGTGGTGAAGAAATCGTAGCGTAGACCCGCGACCAGCGTTAGGCGTTGCGTAAGCTTGTATGTATCCATGGCGAAGCCGCTGATGATGTTCTGATCGATATTCGCGCGAGGGCTGCCAACTCGCGTGATTTGCGTGAGCCCGGAACCGGGCGCTGGACGGCCGGCAATCAAGTCGATGAGGCCGGCAAGCCCGCCGTCTGAGGTGAGGCTGTTGCCAAGCTGCGAACCGGTGAATGAAAAGATCCCACGCCCGCCGGCGAGGGTATAGTTAGAATAATTGTGCAGGAAGTTGAAACCGAACTTCCAGGCGTGTGCGCCGTGGGTCCAATTGGCTTCGTCAGCGATCTGATAGCTCGTCGCGACGCGCCCTCCGGCACCATATTGGAGACCGAGATTCGAAAACCGGTCCGAAGCGGAGTCGCCGATGTCGATTTCAGGAATGCCGTAGCTTTCCGGACCCACCCCCGTATTGAACCCGATGGTGGTGGGGTTGACGCTGGCGTCTCGGCCTTTTTGGAATTGGCTGAATCGATTCCAACCCAGGCGGAGCGTGTTAATCAGGCCCGGATTGAATAAGTGAACTTCGCTTATCGCAAAATTGTCGGCCATGGTAGGTGTGACGCCAAACCATGGACTCAACTGCGAGCCGCCGCCAGGGCCGGGTCCGCCACCCGGGAATTCGTCTTCGCCTACGCCATGAAGATATCGCGCGGAGAGTGAATCGGAGTTCGAGATTCTGTGATCAATCTTCAAAAGCCCGCTGTTCGGGGATTGTCGGCCGCGATTGTCGACGACGAATGGGCCTGAGAGACCGAGTGAGGAGTAAAGGCCCACGATGTTGAGCCCCAGCTGATTTGGCGTAATGCTTTGCGACTCAACCAACGACGTAGCAGTCTGAATCTGCGCCGGCGTCGGCGCGTTGCCGTTCAGCGTTGTGCCGAGCCGCAGCCGGCTACCGTCATAGCCGGCAAAGAAGAAAGTACGATTTCGGCCATCGTACAAATGAGGAATGACGATCGGACCGCCTACAGTTCCACCGAATTCGTTCCATACAAAGGGCGCCTTCTTAACGCCGCCCAAATTCTCAAAGAAATTTGCAGCATCAAGTGCAGCGTCGCGATGCATCTCGTACACGGAGCCGTGAAGATGGTTCGTTCCACTGCGAATTGTGACGTTCATGACGCTGCCCGAGTTCTGCCCGCTGTCCGCTCCAGCGTTTGCAGAGACGCTGACTTCTTCGATCGCGTCTAAGGGCAGACGCGTCGCGGCAGTAGCGGAATTGCCACCCTCGTTGATAGATGGAAGATACGTGGATGGATCCGTGTCCGATGCACCGTCGATGTTGAACCCATTCGATCGTGACCGCGAACCGTTGATGGTGTACTGCGCGAACGCGAAATTACTATTTTGAGTTACGCCCGGAAGGACCAACGCCAAACGCGTGTAGTCGCTATTCCCGATCGGCAGTGCCTCGACCTGCACTTCGCTGAGTTGTCCACCGGTGGAATTCGTCTCCGTCTGGACTAGCGGCGGCGTTGAAACGACCTCGATCCGTGAACTGACCGAGCCGACCGCCAAGACAGGATTGATGGTATTGACAACTCCCTGAGAGGTTGTGATATCGGTGACGACGGATGTTCCAAAGCCCTGTTTGGTGGTAGTCAATCGGAAGGTGCCGAGCGCCAACTCGGGAAAATTGAAGTTTCCGGTATCGTCGGTCGTAACGGTACGCTCCAGCCCCGTGGTTGGATTGGAGAGCTTGACCGTGGCACCCGGAATGACGGCGCCTTGGGCATCCCGGACGGTTCCAGTGATTCGGCCAGGGAATAGCTGCGCCACCGAGCAACCGACGGCGAAAGTAATCACCACGACGACTAACGAAATGAAACGAGAAAACCCGGTCTTGCTATTAGCCATGGCCGCCCTTCATAAACGAATGCGAGCGCCAAAAGTTACCCCTCGTTTGCTTGTATGTCAAGGGAATTATATTGATATATCAGATTTGTAATGGCGGTTCACAACCGCTCACAATTTGTAAATCCAATTCGGCATGCGGACTATGTGGTTGGTTGTCGAGACAACTCCTGTGAAGAACTGCCACAGCTCGACTCCCCAAGGCCACCTGCCTGCTTCAGTTGTATATCCGTTGTATATTATGCAAAAAATCATCTTGACATTTACCGATCGCAGGCAGTACTTTAGCGCCCACTAAGTGGACCATGATCGCAGACGAAAGCGGGCGATGAGGTACCGCAACGAGACGAGGAGCACGTGACCCAGAGCATTGAAGGTTTTCGCAAGCGTTTCCCGGTCTTGGCGGAGAAGATCTACCTCAATAGTTGCTCTCAAGGAGCCCTTTCGCAGGATGTGGAACAGGGCATGCTCGAATACCTGCGCAGCTGGCACCGGCACGGTTCTCCTTGGGATATTTGGGTTGATCAGTACGAATCTGGACGCGGCCACTTTGCGCAATTGATTGGGGCGGAACCGGAAGAGGTCGCTCTGGTTGCCAGCGCCTCAGCTGGCGTCAATGCTCTTGCCAGCGCGCTGTCGTTCAAGCAGCGGAACAAGGTGGTGCTTGGCGAATTTGAATTTCCCACGATGGGCCATATCTGGTTGGCGCAGCGTCCCCGGGGAGCGGAAGTGACCTTTGTTCGGGCGGAGAACAATCGGATTCGAGTGGAAGCGTACGACGCGCTTGTAGATAAGAATACGCTGATCGTTCCTCTGACTCATATGTGCTTCATGAACGGCTTTCGGAGTCCGGTCGCCGAAATTACGAAAATCGCGCATGACCGAGGCGCTCTAGTTCTGCTGGATGACTACCAGGACAGCGGAACTCGTCCGATCGATGTGAAAGCGATGCAGGTGGACGCCTATGTGAGCGGGACTCTGAAGTATCTGCTTGGACCGCCAGGTTTGGCCTTCATGTACGTGCGCAAATCGATCGCTGAATCGCTAGTGCCGACAGTCACCGGTTGGTTCGGCCAGAGAAACCCATTTGCGTTTGACGTGGAACTCTTCGATCCTGCCCCCGGCACGCGACGATTCGAGTCGGGTACGCCGCCGATCCCCACTATTTATGGCGCGATTGCCGGAGTCAAGCTTCTGCAGCAGTATGGATTACAAAACGTGGCCGAACAGATTCGCATTCTGACGAATGCTTTGATATGTGGCTCTTCGGAACTTGGGATTCGAATCAAAACGCCAATCGACAGTGTGGGACCGCTTGTAGTCTTGCAATCCAAAGATGCCGACGATCTGGTTCGCCGGTTCGCCAAGGATGGCCTGGTTTGTTCCAGCCGGCATGATGGTTTGCGGATCTCTTTTCACGCTTACAACACTCTGGACGAAGTAAAGTTTGTGCTCGGTTTGTTACAGCAGAACCTTGAACAGCTGGTTACGGCAGCGGCAGTGGCAGAAAGCGCGTCCTAGTAGAAACAAGGACAGGAGAACGAGTATGGGCTTCGGCATCAGTTGTCACCGGCGGTTTCGCCGAACCATGTTGGCGGCGTGTGCACTGTTTTCTGTCATAGCGGTTTTTTTCACTCAAGACGCCTCTGCTGAAGACACTAAGCCGTCGCAGACTGTAATCGTCCGAGCCGGACGGCTGTTTGATCCACAAGCCGGACGCATGCTCGACCGACCCGTGATTGTCATCGTCGGAAACAAAATTAATTCCGTCTCGAACGGCAACCCGCCTTCTATCTCAGGCGCCACGCTTATCGACCTCGGAGACGCGACGCTTCTGCCCGGACTCATTGATGTGCACACTCACCTGACGTTCGACGCGGGCAGCGGTGGATACGAAAGTTTAGGCATCTCTACGCCGCGTGCAGCACTCATCGGCGCCAAAAATGCACGGCTCACGCTGCTGGCCGGATTCACCACGGTGCGCAATGTTGGTGCGGAAGGGTACGCGGACGTGGCTCTCCGCGATGCGATCAATGCCGGAGACGTGATCGGCCCTCGAATGCAGGTGTCAGGCCCTCCCCTGGGTATCACTGGCGGACACTGCGACAACAGCCTCTTGCCGTTCGAATTTCATCATTCCGCGGAAGGCGTGGCCGACGGCCCTGAGGAAGTGATGCATCGAGTGCGCGAGGTGATCAAGTACGGTGCCGATGTCGTCAAGTTTTGCGCGTCCGGCGGGGTTTTCTCAAAAGGCGATAACCCGTTGCTCGAGCAGTACAGTCCGGAAGAAATGAGAGTCCTGGTAGAGGAGTCACACCGGCTCGGTCGCAAAGTGGCGACCCACGCCCACTCTGCTATTTCTATCAAGGACGCGGTGCGAGCGGGCGTGGACTCGATCGAACATGGCATTTTCCTGGACGACGAAGGCATCGCCCTAATGAAAGAGCACCATACGTTTCTTGTGCCCACTTCGTACCCGCTCTTCTGGTTTGAAGAACACGCGCCCCAGATGCGCCTCCCGCCCTGGGTAATGGAAAAATCCGCCATCATCATTCCCGCGGCCAAGAAAAACATGGCGAAGGCGTTTCGCGCCGGTGTCCGCGTCGCGCTCGGAACCGATGCCGGCGTCTACCCTCATGGGCAAAATGGAGGCGAGTTTTGGTCCATGGTTGAGCTGGGGCTGACTCCGACGCAAGCACTGCAAAGCGGCACGGTGAATGCCGCGGAGCTGATGGGATGGACGGATCGCATCGGAGTTATTCGTGAGGGCATGTTTGCCGACATGGTCGCGGTGAAAGGTGATCCGTTAAGTGACATTCGCCTGCTGCAACGTGTTCAGTTTGTGATGAAAGATGGCGTCGTCTACAAGAATGAGATCTCAGGAGCAAACTCAAGCGCTCAGGCGCGTTGAGGGCAAAGTGCATTTGCGGAGTCGACTCCAACTAAAGGATCTCAACGAGGGGGTCGCATATGTGGACGTTCCAGTTGAACCGAGTTGTGTTTTTCACCTTTGTGCTGCTCGTCAGCGAAGTCTTTGCGCAAACCACGGAAGGTGGAATTGTCGGCACCATTCGAGACCAAAAAGGGGCTCAGATTGTTGGTGCGAAAGTGATGGTTACCAGTCCTTCCACCGGCCTTCAACGCGAGACCACCACGGCCGACAATGGCATCTTTCACATCATTGCCCTGCCCACCGGCGTTTACGAGATCAAGGCGGAAGCAGCGGGATTCGCGACGGGCACTACCACGGGCGTCGAAGTTGGTATCGACCAAATCCGTACCGTTGACATCGCCTTGCATGTCGGCGCCAAAGCCGAGGTTGTCGAAGTGAAGGCAGACGCGACTTTGACCCAAACCGAGACTTCGAAGCTCGGAGAGATCATCGACAATCGGAAAGTGGAGGACTTGCCGCTCAACGGCCGTGATTTCGCTCAATTGGCCAGGCTGAACCCGGGAGTTGCCGCCTCCGGTGGCGGAGGAGGCCAGCAGGGCGGAGAGGGCGGCGTGTCGGGTTTCTCTTCCAATGGGCAGCGATCGACTTCCAATAACTTTCTGGTCGATGGCGTAGACAACAACGACTCCTTCGGCGGAACGGCGGCGCAGATACCTTCAATCGATTCCATACAGGAGTTCGAAGTCCAAACCAACACCTTCTCGGCCGAATACGGAAGAAACACTGGGTCCGTGGTGAACCTGGTGACGAAGTCAGGATCAAACCAGTTGCACGGATCGCTTTATGAGTTCTTCCGCAACGATGCGCTGGACGCGAGGAACTTCTTCAACGATTCGAACTTCGCCAAGTCAGCCTTACACCTCAATCAGTTCGGCGGGACGCTGGGAGGGCCGATCGTCAAGAACAGGACATTCTTTTTCTTGAACTACGAGGGCTTCCGCCGTCAAGCGGGAATTACTCGGATCACCAATGTGCCTACATTAGCGGAACGCCAGGGCCAATTCGTGGATAACAATGGCAAACCAATCACAATCCAGGTAAATACGGTGAGCGCCCAGATTTTTAACACGCTGTTCCCTCGGCCCAATCTGAATAGTTCTTCCGGTAACTTCATTTCATCGCCTGTGCAAAGGGACGCTACCGATCAATTTCTGGTGAAAGTGGATCACCACCTGCGAGGCTCCGATACGCTCTCGGCGCGCTATAGCAGGACGCGAGTCGATACTTTTTTCCCTTTCACCCCAGGACAGAGCGGCACGAACATTGCCGGTTATGGAGTGAACGAAAACGGAGCCAATCATCTCATCGCTTTGTCGTACACCCGGGTCATCAGTCCCAGGACTCTGAATGAAGCGCGCTTTGGTTTTACGCGCTCCAACATCTTACTAGCGACCGAAACCGGGCCACAGGCGGCGGATTTCGGCTTCAATACCGGTTGGGCGGCCAATTCACCCTTAGGCCTGGGTAACATTCCGCAGCTAGCTTTTGCGGGAGGTTTTGTGGGAGGAAGTTCATCGATAACCAATCTGGGCGGCGGAATCGATCAGCCTAATCGCACCGCAACCAATACTTTTCAGTGGATCGACAATCTTTCGCACACCACTGCAAGACACTCGTTCAAGGTCGGTGGCGATATTCGTTACCAACAACTCAACCGACTGTATGATCTCGCGTTTAGTGGGCAGATTACCTTCAGCGGATTGGATAATACCGCCGGAACTGACAGCAACGGAAATCCGGTGAACATTCCGAATGCCCTGATCGACTTTGCACAAGGAATTCCCGACGGAGCGCTGCAATTCGTAGGCGACTCTCATCGCAACTTCCGCAACAGCAGCTATGGGCTGTTCGCGCAAGACACGTTCAAACTGCGCTCTAATGTGACGCTGAACTACGGGTTGCGCTATGAATTGAACACAGTTTTGCATGAGGCCCACGGGAGGCTCAGTTCCTGGCGCCCGCAGAACTATACAACCTTTCTAGATCCTACCAACCCGAATATTCAGAACGACCTCGCCGCCCTGCAAGCCTCCGGAGTAGTTACACAGGGACAAGTGGGCGGCATCTACGACGGTGCTCACCATAACTTTGCTCCCCGCATCGGAATTGCTTGGGACGTATTCGGCAAAGGAAAAACGGTGGTGCGCGCAGGCTACGGATTGTTCTACGAAACCATTATCGGAAACATCCCAGGCAACGTGATGCTCAACCCGCCGTTTCTGCCTGATTTCTTCACTCCTTTTCCATTCGCAAGCTGGCCAAACCCCTTCGGCCCCTCCGGATTTCCGGTGCTGACGATCACGCAGCAGCATCTGCGGACACCTTACGCGCAGCACTTCAACTTCGGCGTTGAGCATCAACTGCCCGGGCGCATGCTGCTGGATCTTGCTTATGTAGGCACAACTGGCACCAAGTTGCCACGGTTCGTGCAAATCGATCAGGCATACATCACCAAGCAGCTTATCGATACGCTGACACCCACCGTGGTTGCGCGTATGGAACTCATTGGGATTCCTCCCTCGGTTGCGCAGTTCCTATATGACAACCAACTCTGGGGAGCAATGCCAAGCATTGTGCGAACGCCTTTTTTTGGTTTTGCTCAACTGTTCCAGGCCGAGGATGCCGTGAGTTCGAATTACCACAGTTTCCAGGCGAAGCTGGACAAGCGCTTCAGCAACGGGCTTTCGTTCCTGGCTTCGTATACTTTTTCCCATTCGATCGATGGAGCTTCCGTATTTTTTGGATCTGGTGCGAATGCCACCACTATCTTTCCGCAAAACAACTACAATCTGGCCGCAGAGCGCGGGAACTCGGACTTCGACATCCGCCATCGCCTGAGTTGGAGCTTCACATATGAATTACCCGTGCTCCACAGCCTGCCGAAACTAATCGGCGAAGGCTGGCAGGTCGGCGGCATCTTGACGCTACAGACCGGTCAGCCCTTCTCGGTTCTGACGGGGAAAGGATTAAGCGGCACCGGACTTGGCAACGACCGCCCTGACCTGGTCGGCGATCCCAACGCCGGTCCCCACACCGTCCAGAAGTGGTTCAACACGGCGGCGTTCGTGGACAATCAGCCGCTCACCTTTGGAACCGCCGGACGAAATATCGTTGTTGGGCCGGGATATCGTGATTTCGATTTCTCGCTCCTGAAGAACATGAAGGTTGGCGAGAAGTTCAACGCACAATTCCGCGCTGAATTTTTTAACGTCACCAATCATCCCAGCTTCGCCTTGCCAAGCAACATCTCTGCGGCACCTAGCTTTGGAGCGCTTTTCACTACTCCGGATGCGGCCCAGAACAATGTTGGTCTAGGGTCAGGCGGACCGAGGCTGGTCCAATTTGCCTTAAAGCTCAGTTTCTGAGGAGATTGCGTTTGCGGAACTCTAAATGTTGGAACATCGTACTTCTGGTGTCGATCTGCTCTACCATGGCTGCGGCTGAACCGGCCGTCAAGCCGATTGGTAAAGGACTTTACGCCTATATCTCCGACAACGATGCCAGCGCGAATTCCACTTTTCTGGTTGGAGAGGCGGGGATTCTAGTCGTCGACACGGGGCTCAATGCAACTGAAGGATCCAAATTGCTCAGCGCGATCCGGCGAGTCTCAGGCTTGCCCGTGAAGTACATTGTGAATACGCATTATCATCCGGATCATCAGGGAGGGAACGCGGTTGTTGGCCCATCGGCAGTCGTGATCAGCACGGATTTCACCCGGGAACGTACGCTGGCGCTTCAAAAAAATCCGAGCATGAAGGAATTCCACTTTGAACCCGCGGCCATGACTTTTCAGCAGCAAGTCACGTTGCACCTCGAACCGTATACCGTCCAAATCTACTTTCCTGGCAAGGCCCATACCTCTGGAGACGCCTTAGTCTACTTCCCGGAAGAGCGTGCGATTTCCATGGGCGATCTGTTCCTGAACCGTTCGTCACCGGCCACGGACAACGGCAGCGTCGAAAGTTGGATTCATGCCCTGGACCATGTTCTGGAATTGCCACTGGACAATGTCGTCCCGGGTCATTTCGAACTCGCTACGAAGTCCGAGTTAAAGCGGTTTCGCGACTACCTGAACGATCTATACCAGCAAGTGCGAGCCTTGAAGCAGGCAAATGAAACGCTCGAGCAGGTCCGGCATGACATTCATATGGAGAAATATTCCGATTTCAGGCAATACGCCAAGTATGAAGCCACGTTTGCCGATAACGCCGCTGCCATCTACCAGGAAATGCAAGCGCATTAGAAAATGGCAAACTCAAATTTTCCGATCGACTCAATACGACGACAATTTCCGGCCTTGGATAGTGGCGACAACTTCATTTTTTTCGATAACGGCGCGGGAGCACAGATACCGCAGTCGGTGCTCGATGCGGTCTGCCATCACCTTGTATTCCGTAATGTGCAGCGTGGCGGCCGCTATCGCCACAGTCAGGAAGTGGATGCGTCGATAGACCAAGCGCGGCACAACGTGGCCACGCTGTTGAACGCTCGCGAACCGTCGGAAGTGGCGTTCGGCATGAATGCCACTTCCTTTATTCGTATCGTCAGCCTGGCAATCTCCGAAATCCTGGGCGCACGAAAAGAACTCATTGTGTCCGACCTGGACCATGAAGCGAACATCGCGACCTGGCTTGCGCTGCGGGGCAAAGGCGTGGAGATCCGCTGGTGGAAAGTGCGGGAAGATGGCACCCTCCACGTGGAAGACTTGGAAGCTCTCCTCAGTTCTCGAACTCGGCTTGTGGCGTGCGCGGTGGCGTCAAATGCGTTGGGCTCAATCGTCAATGTGAAAGAAGTCGCGCGTCTCGCGCACGCGGCGGGAGCCGAAGTCTTTCTGGATGCGGTTCACTATGCTCCGCACGGTGTCATCGACGTACAGAGTTGGGACTGCGATTACCTGGTCTGTTCCGGCTATAAGGTATTTGCGCCCCACATGGGTTTCCTTTGGGGCAAGCGCGAGCTTCTGGAAGCACTGCCAACCTTCCGCGAAGATTTCATCCCCGACGAGATCCCCGGCAAGATCGAGGTCGGAACCTTCGTATACGAGAACGTGGCTGGTATGAATGCCGCCGTCGCCTATTTGGAAGAACTGGGCCGCAACTTGGTTGCTGATTCGCTCTCCGCTTCCTCGCGCGAACGCTTAGTTGCTGCGATGGAGGCAATTCGCGTCTACGAGGCGACGTTGTCTGCAGAAATTCTGCGGTCCCTCGCGAAACTCGAAGATGTTACTGTCTACGGAATCCGAGAACCGAGTCAACTCACGCAGCGGGTTCCAACGATTTGTTTCAACCTGAACGGAGTGCCACCGGCCCGGGTGGCCGCTTCCTGCGCGGAAAACGGGATCGGAGTGCGTGACGGCAATATGTACTCGCCGCGTTTGCTCCGCCGGATGGGAATTCCATCGGAGTCCGGAGCCGTTCGGGCATCGCTCGTCCACTACAACACCGTGGAGGAGATCGCCAAGTTTATCGACGTGTTGCGGCGTATCCCACGCCATTAGTCGAAATAGATAATCAGGTCACAAAGGTTAGGTGCTGCTTGGACAACTCTTCAACCGGTCCCGTGTCGCATCCGGATGTGAGTACGCCCCCCCTGCCAAAGGAATCTGGAGAACTCCAACGCCGCCTCAATTCCCGGCAGCTCACCATGATCGCCATCGGCGGAGCCATCGGAGTCGGCCTGTTCCTGGGAAGCAGCGTCACGATTGAGCTTGCCGGTCCAGGCATCATCATCAGTTATCTAATTGGGGCGCTCGTAGCGGTGGTAATGGCATACACACTCGCCGAGATGGCAGTTGTCCACCCCGTGGCAGGTTCGTTCGGCATTTACGCTGAGACCTACCTGAGTCCGTGGGCTGGTTTCACTGTGCGTGCGACCTACGGGTTGGTGCAAATCATCGCGATCGGCGCTGAAGTAACCGCTGTAGCCATCTACTTCGGATTCTGGTTTCCTCGCGTCCCGGGTTGGGAATGGATACTGCTGGTCTCGGCCGCCCTGGTAACCATCAATGCGCTGCAAGTCGGCAACTTTGGTGAGTTTGAGTATTGGTTTGCACTTATCAAGGTTCTCGCCATTATCATTTTTATTGCAGTTGGCCTATTGCTAATCACCGGACTAGGCCCATGGCCTGCAGTGGGGTTAGCGAACCTCACCAGCCACGGAGGATTTCTGCCCCATGGTTGGCGTGGAGTGTGGCTGGCCATGTCTCTGGTGATCACAAGTTACATGGGAGTGGAAGTGATCGCAGTGACTGCGGGCGAAGCTCAGAATCCGTCTGTCAGCATTCCTCGAGCAATGCGCACGATCGTTTATCGGCTCATCATCTTCTACGTGCTGGCTATTACCGTGATGCTTTCCATGACGCCTTGGGATCGCACGGGCTCCGCGAGCATTGCCGGAAGCCCGTTTGTGCGTGCATTCGCAACGGCGGGGATTCCTTTTGCCGCCGGCATCATGAACCTAGTCGTCATCACGGCGGCTCTTTCCAGCGCGAATACAGATTTGTACCTCTCGACCCGCATGTTGTTCTCGCTCTCAAGGGGAAGCTATGCCCCGCGCTGGCTAGGCCGTCTCAGCACGAGGGGAGTTCCGCACCGAGCTCTGGCTGTGTCAAGTGCGGGTATGGTGGCTGCGATTCTTCTTGCGGTTTTCGCGCCGAAGAACGCTTTCCTCTTGCTGTACGGCACGGCAGTCGCAGGGATGTTCTATGTCTGGGGAGTCATCCTGATTACGCATTTGCGATTTCGCCAGAGGATCAGTTCGGCGGCACTTTCTGCGCTTCCACTAAAACTACCGCTCCATCCCTGGCCGACTCTGTTTGCAATTCTGGCGATGTGCGGCATTGCGCTGAGCACGTTCTGGGTAGACGGGCTGGTATATACGATTCCCACATTCTTGCCGCTCTTGGCGGTGATGTCGTTGGTTTACGTCGTTTATCGATCGGGACGCCGGAAAACCTTATGAAACCGAAACGGCGGAACTCCAAACCATCTGTGAAAAGCTCCCGCGAACAGGACGCGATCATCGAGAAAGTAATCAAACTCGAAAAACTCGTCTGGAAGGTCGCCCAGGAAAGGGATGCAAATGCCTTCCAGGAACTCGTGCCCGCCGACGCCGTTATGATCTTTCAATCAGGAATCATGCGGCAGCCAGACTACCTGAAAACGATGAAGGAACGGACGATCGCTCATTATGAGTTCGGCCCTATTCGCGGATTTATGCCCACCGATTCGACGGTCATCCTCACCTATCAGGCGGTTCGCATCGGCCACGAAGGGAGCAGAAGCTTCCCCCGAGGAACTGTTATCGAAAGTACAACTTGGGTAAAGCGCAAAGGTCGATGGGTCGCGGTGCTGAACCAGGAGACTCCGACCTCCAAGTGATTTGAACCCGACAACTAGAAGGTCGCGACAAACTTGCGTGACAACGCCGTCGGATCACAATTCGTCAACCGATAGCGACGATTCGACGCAGGTCAAAATAGCCCGTGCGATGTCTGCCGGCCAACAGAGGTCGCGAAGGCGGCAAGGATCGTCGACACCGACGCGCAAGGCAAGATGGTCGTGCTCCGTGAGGGGAACAACGGTTTTATCAGCATGCCGGGGAATCTTAAAGTTGTAGGCGAACCGCCTATGTGTGTTGATGCCCCTTCGATGCAGTTGTTTGCTGATGCCAAGGCTCACAAACCGAAACCCACTAACTAACACGGTCCCTGGCATCACCTACATGCTTGCCGGTAGGTCCGCACTGGATGATTATGTGGCCGTTCGATCCGAAGACCACCGGACTGCGACTACACACAAGCCCACCGGCGCGTACATCATGTGGGCCGGATCCCCGTACGCGCATGTGCACAATCATGGGACGTCCATAAAACGATTCAGCACGTCGGGGCGTTCAATGGTCATGAACAGTGGTTGAAACAGATCGCCAGTTAAGCAGCGGGTTGTATTCGGGAGTCTTTGACAGTCTGGTGCAATCGCGAAGGAATCGTATTTTCTACTTGATGGAGAAGGGCATATGAACGATCACAGTAAACAAAAATCCTTCAATTCCCGTCGTTCATTCATTGTCGGGTTTGGCGGCGTACCGGCAGCCGCTGCTGCCCTCACAAAAACAACGTTTGGCGGAGGTCTTGAACGCGAAAGTCAGCTGGTTCCAGCAAGTCCATCGACGCCTCGGTATACGGAGCATCATATTCCGCGAGACCGCGTTTCCCTTCATGTAGAAGACCACGGCAGCGGTAAGCCGGTGCTCTTGCTACATGGGTGGCCGGACTCTTCGTATCTTTGGCGCAACCAGATTCCATTCCTTCTCGCGAATGGCTTCCGCGCCATCGTACCGGACCAGCGTGGCTTCGGGCGCTCCGATCGCCCGGAAGGAGTGGCCGCATATTCCCTGCAGAACGCGGTTGCCGACTTGGTCGGCATTCTCGACGCGCTAGGTATCGGCGCAGCGGACATTGTTGCTCACGACTGGGGAGCCTCTGTGGCATGGCTGACGGCTACTGCCCACCCGAATCGCGTTCGCAGGCTTGTCGTTCTTTCGGTGCCACATCCACTTGCGCCATATACGTTGCGGCAGC